>PPYF01654010.1_pt1 | contig 24429 bp, 18 predicted proteins | sample 1559871 | NCBI WGS metagenome assembly PPYF01 (sample SAMN08240021, study PRJNA423297) | Human gut metagenome, whole genome shotgun sequencing project. | reverse complement strand
CGCTTTAATAACGATTGTTAAAAGGATAATAGCCACACCGTAGCTTGGATAACCTATCATTTGAGTCAATTGGAACGCATAAGTTACCAATGTGCTCATTAAATCAACGATAGGTTGGAAAATACCACTTAAAAAGTCCATTGTTTCTCCTTTTTCATACAGTCCGAAATCGTCCTTTGCGCATCTATATATCGTTATGGTATGGTCTAAATTTCATCCATACAGATGCTCAGGTATTTCCAAAACTGTGCTCGATGGTTTTTGTGAAAGTAACTTTCACAGAATGCATCCAGCCTAATCCCACGTGGGTTAGGGAACTGGATCGTAGCCACCCTTATGGAAAGGATGACAGCGAAGAATGCGTTTTAAACCCATCCAGCTACCTTTCAAAGGACCATATTTTTCGATGGCCTGCAGAGTATATGTGGAACATGTCGGATAATAACGGCAACATCCAGGTTTTAAGGGAGATATGGCGAGCTGATAAAACCTAATTAAAAGTCGTAAAAGCATGGTTATACAGCGTTTCATGGAAACCTCCATATACACAAAAAGGACCAAAGCCTCTAACTTGTGGTCCTATTTATCATTTTGTATCAATAATTTGCTTTTTCGCAAGAGATACAAAATCTCCTTTTCCGCTTTTTCATAGGTAGCGTTTTTCAGAGGGCCACGTCCAACAATTACGATATGATACCCTTCGCGAATGGCGTGCTGATTGAGGCGATATACCTCTTTCATCAGGCGTCTAGCTCGGTTGCGCTCCACTGCACAACCAACCTTTTTGCCTGTTACAAAACCAATGCGCGTAGGTTGCTTTGCCACGGGCATACGATACAGTACACACATACGACCTACTTCGTATTTACCGTGCTTATATACAAGGCGATATTCATTATTGTGCGTCCGGAAACCATGGGTACGTTTTCTCCAAAGAGTATTTGGTTGGTAAGTACGTTTCATTAGTAAAACACCTCCTCGTCATTCTGTATTGTTTTACTTATACCATAACAGGGTAATTATAGAGGTAAAACGTAAATTTGTCAATATAATAAAGGGGTTCTGCTATGAGTTCTTGTATTTCTGAAAATAATTCTACTACACATTTTATCCTGTAATTGATGTTACGTTTCCAGGGGGAGGAATATAGGGCTCCTTCATCGCTCCATACTAATCGTAAAGTCGCTCAAAAGGACCCTATATTCCCTCCCTAAGACAACCCTAATTTCACCTTCAACACCACTACACGATGTAAACGTAACATCAATTTATCAACATACAAGAACTCACAATTCAAATCTTTTTATACTTTGGCAAATTTATGTTTTGATCTCTAGTTGAAGAGAAGGGAGGAATAGATGTGGTTTTCTCCCTCCATACTCATCGTTTCGGTCAAAAATCCACATCTATTCCTGCTCCTAACACACTCTAATGATTACTAATACACCTACCACCAGTATAAAAAGTAGTATCAGTTTTTATAGGAAATCTAAAAGTCTTTCAGAATACGGATCTAAGATTTAACAAATATTACCTTTTAACCTCTTGATAGGAAAGGGGGACAATTGATACTATTAATTTCCTCTGACTTCTCTCCCCGATTTTCATTTAAGTTGTGTTGATAACGTTTTATAAACAGATCTAATGTAGATTGATAGAAGGTATATCTATTACTTTTTTGGTTATATGTATAAAAATCATAAAATTATATGGTTGGAGGAGGGGAAGTGAAACTACTTTTTGAGCGACTTGCGTCAGGATGGAGCGATAAAAGTAGTTTCACTTCCTATCCCAAAAGTAATAGATATACCAAGAGAAAATTAAAATATACATTATAAACAGTTTATAAAAGTTATCCACAGATTGAATGACAAATTACTTATTTTTTGGTACAATCATACTTGAAATTAGGAAAAATTATATATTTTTATAGGTTTTTGATGGATAACTTTTGAGGTTATCCACATTTTTTCTCTTTTAGTTTATAAAAACTAAAAAGTCAGTAATTATCTATATAAAATAGACTTTTATTTTTACTTATTCACAGGTTATACACAAGTTATTCACAGGAATAATAGTTTTTTCCACAGCTTTTACAATGGTTATGCACATTATTCCTAAAGTTATACACATTTATCGCAATAGTTATTCACAAGAGGCACGTCATGCAATCATTTGATTTAAATAATATATGGGAGCATATATTGCAAGAGGCGAAAAAGAATATGCAACATTTACCTGACGCATTGTATTTGCGCGTCACGTCATCGTTGATTCCCATGTCTCTAGAAAGTCATTCGATCCATATTGGGGTCATGCAAACATTTGTAAAAAACTTAATCGACCAGCAGCCGCAAATTAGCAAGGCTTTGCAGGATGCGATTACTACGGTTATCGGTTCCCATCGAGATATGGTGTTATTCGATTTCAATCAAGAGAGTGTAGATACTACCTTTGTTGATGAAAGTCTCATCGATACGCCAGTTGTGGCACCGCCATTGCCTTTACCACCTATAGTAGAGGAAAAGACTCATCAAGAGGAGTTTTACACTCCAGTCTATCAAGATCCTGTCTATATCGACCGCGCGCCAGCGCCTGTGGAGATTCCAGACGAACCAATGGTAGCGATACCAAAGAAATCTACAGAAACAATGCCAACATTGCAGTCTGATAATATACCTGTAGATTTATCACTATCTAATCTCAATCCGGCGTACCGTTTTGATAATTATGTAACGGGCAATGCCAATCGCATTCCTTTTGGAGCCGCTCAAAATGTAGCTGAATTTCCAGGTGGAGACTATAATCCGCTCTTTATCTATGGTCCATCGGGCCTCGGCAAAACACACTTGATGCACGCCATCGGTAATGCTATCAAGGAAAATCATCCACATATGAAGGTCATGTCTATTACGAGCGAAAACTTTATGAATATTTTCGTTGAAACATTACAGCGCAACCAAGGTAAATTGTTCCGCAACACATTCCGCAATATCGATGTGCTCATGATTGACGATATTCAGTTCCTTGAAAGCCGTGAAAGTACGAAAACTGAGCTATTTAATACATTTAATGAACTATTAAATAACAACAAACAAATCGTGCTTACCTCTGATACGATGCCAAACGATATGGAGCAGTTCGAAGATCGTCTTCGCTCTCGTTTCCAAGCTGGCTACATTGCCACAATGGAAAATCCTGATTTAGAAACGCGCATCGCCATCTTCAGATCACTGCTCGAACGTGAATATAAAAAGAACCGCATTATTCGCATCGATAATGATTCTATTAACTACGTAGCATTGCAATTTAGCGAAAACGTCCGCGTGTTGCAAGGTGCTTTCACCAAACTCATCGGTACAGCGTCCATCGATCAACGTCTAGAATCTATTGACCTAGAATACACAAAACACGCTTTGGCGGGTCTCGTTCACACAGAAGAGGTGAACATAGTTAATATTGAAAGCATCCAGAATTTTGTAAGTTCTTATTTCAATATTAAAAAGCAAGACTTACTCGGCAAAAAAAGAAAAGCCCAATTCGCATTCCCACGGCAAATCGCCATGTATCTATGCCGCGATATGATCAATGAAAGCTATCCACAAATCGCAGCAGCTTTCTCTCGTGACCATACGACAATTCTCCATGCGTACGATAAAATAACGAAGGAAATTGAAAAAAACGAAGAAACTAAACGAATGGTTGCAGAAATTAAACAGAAATTAACAACCTGTGGATAACTCTGTGGATATATAGTGAATAACTTTGTGGATATCACAAAACTCGCACTTTGGTGTGAATATGTGGATAAGTGGGTACAAACTATTAACATAGTTATGCACAGCTCATAATTCACACAATTATTGGCGCCGATTCACTTTTACACATATAAACAGACCCCTACTATTACTACTACTAAAACTAACAAACAATCAAAAAACCAGTAGAAATAGATCTACCGTAGAATATCTATAGAGCATCTACGATAGTAAACATTGAATATTACAAACAAAGCAAGTAATTATTAGTGCTTTTACAATATATAAAAATTATAAAGGAGTAACATATGCATATTACATTCCCTAAAGCAAATCTCCAAAAAGCAATCAACGTATTGCAAAAGGTATCTCAAAATAAAACAAGTTCCAACTTACCAGGCGCTATTTACATGACTACAAAAAATGGTCAAGTAGAATTGCAAGGTAACGACTTTGAACTCGGCATTCGCTTAACCATCGATGGAGACATTAAAGAACCTGGTACTTTAGTAGTAGGTTCCCGCTATTTCCAAGAATTAATTCGCAAATTACCTGGCGATACTATCGAAATTTACAAACCAGAAGACGGAAATTCTTTAACCATCACATCTGGATCTTCCGAATTTAACCTTGTTACATTACACCCAGATGATTTCTCCTTGGTGGAACAAATTCACGACCAAGATCATGTAAACATTGATAGCTTTGCTATGAAAGAACTCATCGATTTAACAAATTATGCAGCTGCTACTGACGAAGACCGTCCTGTATTTACTGGTGCTCTTCTTGAAATCAAAGAAAACGAAGTAACAATGGTTGCTACTGATACACACCGTATGGCTGTTAAGAAAATTACCATCGATGAACCAGCAACTACGCCAATGCGTGCTATCATTCCTACAAAAACATTGGCTGAAGTATCTCGTTTATTACCAACAGATAATCCAGCCATGATCAACATTATTTGGAACCGCACTCAAATCGTGTTTAACTTTGAATCTATTTATATTATTTCTCGTTTGATCGAAGGCACGTATCCTGAATATGAAAAGGTAATTCCTTCCCAATTCGACTCTAGCGCTGTTATTGACCGCCGCGAATTTGCTGGTGCTGTTGATCGCGTATCCTTATTGGCTAAAGACATCAGTTATAACGTAATTCGTTATGATTGGTCTGAAAGCAATGTAACATTATCTACTCAAAATACTGAAATCGGTATGGCAAAAGAAGACGTAGCTGTTGAATTTAAAGGCACACCTTTCACAATCTCCTTCAACGGTCGCTACATCTCTGACATCTTGCGTCACAGCACAGGCGATAATATTCACTTGTTCTTAAAACAAAATGGTCCTGTTGTCATTCGACAAGACAATAATCCAAACTATACATACGTAGTAACACCGGTTCGCACAAATGCTTAACCTTTATCACTTTAGGAGAACGTTATGAAAGAGCAACAGCAGGTACCCATTCATACGGAGTACATTCAAATTGATCAGTTGTTGAAGTTAGAAGGCATCATTGAAACAGGTGGTCAAATAAAATCTTTCATCGATGAAGGCATCCTTACCTTAAATGGTCAAGTTGTAACGGAAAAACGCAAGAAATGCCGCGTTGGTGATGTGATTTCTTGTGAAGGTCTCGATGTAGACCTCGTGATTACACAAGAGGAGGCATAATCGGTGAGAATTGACTCACTGCAGTTATTTCAGTTTCGTAATTATAAGGATATACAGATACAGTTTAATCCTGAGATTATTGTTCTATATGGCACTAATGGGGCTGGTAAGACGAATATCCTCGAATCTATCTATGTTGGTACGATTGGTAAAAGCCATCGTACGAACGATACGTCAGATATGCTCATGTTCAATGCTGAAGAAGCAGGCATAGTTGTAAAATTCGAGAAAAAAGATACGCCTCAAAAGGTAAATATTAAATTATTCCGTCAAGGCCCTAAGGATATTCGTTTAAACGACACAAAAATATCTCAAAAAGAACTGATTGGTACATTAAATACAGTTATCTTTTGTCCTGAAGACTTACAGCTCATCAAGGGAACTCCGTCGGGACGTAGGCGATTCCTCGATATGGAAATATCTCAGACTAGCACTACCTATTATTATCAATTAATGCAGTATAATCGGCTGTTACAGCAACGTAATGCAGTCCTAAAAGAATATAGAGGAAAGAATACTATTCCTCTTGAAGAATGGGATTTGCAGCTAGCAGATATGGCAAGCTTTATTGTGAAAAAACGATTAGAAAGCCTAAAGAAAATCAATTTGCTTATCGATTTGATGAATCGTAAATTGACAGGTGGTCTTGAGAATTTAACCATTGGTTATGAACAGCCGTATATGGACAATGGTTCATTGGAATATACAAAGGAAGGCTTTTACGAACGTATAAAAGCAGCGTTGCCGCAGGATCGTCATCGTTTAAGCACTAGTGTGGGTCCTCATCGCGATGATTTACGATTCTTTTCCGATGCGATGGATTTAAAGAAATTTGGATCTCAAGGGCAGCAACGAACCGCTGTATTGTCCTTAAAGTTGAGTGAGATTGAGTTTATCAAGTCAGAGGTAGGAGAATATCCAGTTCTTCTCTTGGATGATGTATTGAGCGAACTTGATGAGTCGAGACGAGCGAATTTATTGCAGTTTATTCATAAACGAATTCAAACATTTATTACCACTACAGATATTCACGATTTTAAAGATTTAAAATCCGTTCAATTTATTTCTTGTGAAGGGGGACAGGTTCAGTATGGACAGCCTTGATCTTTGTTTACCAAAGGCCTTAGCAGAACTGAATTTACTGGAACAATATAAATTAAATACCCTTGTTCACAAGTGGCGTGATGTAGTAGGTGATGTCATAGCGGATCATACAAAAATTGTGTCCATCAAGCCTCCAAATATGGTTATTAGTACAGATAATTCCATGTGGATGCAGGAATTACAGATGCAAAAACGACGTATTATCGAGGCTATCAATAAGTATTACCGTCAAGATGTAATCACCGATATTCGCTTCATCATGAAACGTCAGAGCTATGTGAAAGTAGAAAATAACACGTCTCTCACGATTCCTGATGAACAAATTATTACAAAACGTATTAACTTTGCAGATATCGTGCTTTCAAAAGAAGACGTAGATGCCATCGATACATCGTTGAAACAAACGGATAACGAAGCATTAAAAGCTGCTTTCAGAAAGGTACAGATTACGGCTCGAAAGCGAGAAATCTATTTAGAGCAGCATGGATACCATCGTTGTAAGCGATGTGGCATGCATATGAAATCTAAAAAGGAAATCTGTCCAACCTGTGAATATGAATTGCATCGAAAACATATTAAGGAGATTAAAGCTGTTATTCGAAAATATCCGTACTTTAAATATAGCGACTGCCAGCAATTTATACAGTGTAGTTTTCCAAACTTTGCAGAAGCGATGCGAGAATCCATATACTTTTACCTAGATAAGATTTATAAAGGATCTATCAATCGCCGTCATATGTTTATGGTGGCCATGCTCATCACCCACAAAAAGCCTGATGAGTTGACAGATCAGCACGTCATCAATTTGTGTAATAAATATCGATCAAAGTTCCTCGCTGAAGAGGAACAGCGCAAAATCGATGCCCTTAATGGGACATTAGATAAGTAGAGGGGGCATTCTTATGTACGTTCATATTGGAGATACCATTTCCGTGCCCATAGAATCCATTATTACGATGGTGCATGCCAAGGGCGGAAAGTCCCATAAAAGTCCTATTCATCACTATGAAACGCTAGAATATATCGCCATGGTGCCAGAGGAGCAAATCAAGACATATGTGGTCACAGATGACTGTGTGTATGGATCTGGTATCAGTATTAAGACTTTAATGAGACGGATTGATGAGTTTTATAGTATAATAAAGAGATAAAGTTTAATCCTGTACATGTTTTGTTACTTTATTTCAATCAAGTGCAGTATGATAGATTGTTAGGAGGAGTTTGTTTCATGCCTGAACAAAATTATGGCGCTCAGAATATTCAGGTTCTTGAGGGTCTAGACGCGGTGCGTAAACGCCCAGGGATGTATATTGGTAGTACGTCTTCTCGTGGTTTGCATCACCTCGTATACGAAGTTGTAGATAACTCTGTGGACGAAGCGCTTGCTGGTTATGCTACACATATCGAAGTATCCATCAATCCAGATAATAGTGTTACTGTTGTCGATGATGGTCGTGGTATTCCAACAGGGATGCATGAATCTGGTATGTCTGCGGTAGAGCTAGTATTAACGAAATTGCATGCAGGTGGTAAATTCGGTGGTGGTGGCTACAAGGTATCTGGTGGTCTTCACGGTGTAGGTATTTCCGTAGTTAATGCATTGAGTGAATGGACTAAGGTTCAAGTATCTCAAAATGGTATTGTTCAAGAAATTTCCTTTGCTCGTGGTCATAAAACTTCCGAGTTGCACGAAATTGGCAAGGCCGAAGGCACTGGTACTACAGTTATTTTCAAGCCAGATGCAGAAATCTTTGAAACTACCGTATTTAGCTTTGATACATTGAAAATGCGTTTACAAGAATTGGCATTCCTTAACAAAGGCCTTCGCATTACATTGAGCGATTTGCGCTTAGAGGAACCTCGTGTTGAAAGCTTCCACTATGAAGGTGGTTTGGTTTCTTTCATTACCTTCTTGAACGAAAATAAAGAAGCAATTAATCCAACTGTTATCAATATTGAAAATACAAAAGACGATGTTGTGGTAGATGTAGCATTGCAATATAACGATAGCTATAGTGAAAACTTGTTGTCCTTCGTAAATAACATCAATACGATTGACGGTGGTACACATCTATCTGGTTTCCGTGCTGCCTTGACTCGTACCCTCAATGATTATGGCCGTAAATCTGGTTTGATCAAGGAAAGTGAGTCTAATCTTTCCGGTGAAGACGTACGTGAAGGTTTGACAGCTGTCGTATCTGTAAAAGTGTTGGAACCTCAATTTGAGGGCCAAACAAAAACTAAACTTGGCAATAGTGAAGTAAAAGGTATTACAGACGTTATCGTTACAGAAGGTCTTAAAACATTCTTCGAAGAACATCCTCAAGATGCAAAGAAGATCATCGAAAAAGCAACGATGGCAAGCCGTGCTCGTGAGGCTGCTCGTAAAGCCCGCGACTTAACACGCCGTAAAAATGCGTTGGAAGTATCTAGCCTTCCTGGTAAATTGGCGGACTGCTCCGAAAAAGATACATCTATGACTGAAATTTATCTTGTGGAAGGTGATTCTGCGGGTGGTTCTGCAAAACAAGGTCGCGATCGTCGTTACCAAGCAATTTTGCCATTGCGTGGTAAAATTCTTAACGTAGAAAAAGCACGTCTCGATAAGATTTTGGCTAATAACGAAATTCGCTCCATGATTACCGCTTTTGGTACAGGTATTGGCGATGAATTCGATATTACAAAATCCCGTTATAACAAGATTATCATCATGACAGATGCGGACGTTGACGGCGCTCACATTCGTACCTTGTTATTAACATTCTTCTATCGCTATATGAAACCATTGGTAGAGGAAGGCCATATCTATATTGCTCAACCACCTTTGTATCAAATCAAGAAGGGTAAATCTCACTGGTATGTATACTCTGATGCAGAGTTGACTGCTAAACTTGATGAAGTAGGTCGCGATGGTACTACAATTCAACGTTATAAAGGTTTAGGTGAAATGAATCCTGAACAATTATGGGAAACTACAATGAACCCTGATAATCGTACGATTTTACAAGTTAGCTTAGAAGATTCTATCGAAGCTGACAAAATCTTTACGGTTCTCATGGGTGATAAGGTAGAGCCTCGTCGTAAATTTATTGAAGATAACGCGAAATACGTGCGTAATCTAGATTTGTAAGAGGTGACCCATGTCTGAAAATCATAATAGTAACGTAGAGTTTACGTCTAACAAAGATCAACACCTAAAACGGTCCCTAAAAGCTCGTCATATGAATATGATTGCTTTAGGTGGTGCTATCGGTACAGGTTTATTCGTTGCTGGTGGTGAAGTGGTAAGTACAGCTGGCCCTGGTGGTGCTCTTGTAGCTTACGGCCTCATTGGTATCATGGTTTATTTCCTCATGACATCTCTTGGGGAAATGGCTACATACTTGCCAATTCCTGGTTCCTTCGGGACTTATGCAAAACGCTATGTAGATCCTGCCTTTGGTTTTGCCTTAGGTTGGAATTACTGGTTTAACTGGGCTATTACCTTGGCTGCTGAAGTATTAGCAGGGGCGCTCATCATGAAATATTGGTTCCCTGATGTACCTGCCATCGTATGGTCTGCTCTGTTCTTGCTCATTTTATTTGGCTTGAACTATTTATCTACTCGTTCCTTTGGTGAAAGTGAATATGTGTTCTCTAGCATCAAAGTTATTACAGTATTCGTATTTCTATTCTGTGGCTTTATGCTCATCTTTGGTATCGGTGGTACATCTCCAGGATTTGCAAACTGGACTGTAGGAGAGGCTCCATTTGTAGGTGGCTGGGAATCTATTCTTGCTATCTTTATGGTGGCAGGATTCTCCTTCCAAGGTACTGAACTGATCGGTGTAGCCGCTGGTGAAGCGGAAGACCCTGAAAAGAATGTGCCAAAAGCGATTAATACAATCTTCTGGCGTATTCTATTATTCTATATCGGTGCTTTCACGGTTATCGGTTTCTTGATTCCGTACACAGATCCAAATTTGTTGAACTCTAGTGTAGAGAACGTATCTATTTCTCCATTTACACTCGTATTTGACCGTTTTGGTTTTGCCTTTGCTGCTAGCTTTATTAATGCTATCATCTTAACAGCTGTATTGAGTGCTGGTAACTCTGGTCTATACTCTTCTACGCGTATGCTGTACGCACTCGCTAAGGAAGGTCAAGCACCTCAAATTTTTGCTAAATTAAATAAACGTGGCGTTCCAGTGCCTGCGTTAATCTTAACGACAGCAATCGGTTTATTTGCGTTCCTAACAAGCTTTATCGGCGAAGGTACAGCTTATACATGGATTGTTAATATCTCTGGTTTATGTGGTTTCATCGCATGGGTTGGTATCGCAGTATCTCACTATCGTTTCCGCCGTGCTTTCATCGCACAAGGCAGAGATCTTAGTGAATTGCCATACAAAGCGTGGTTATTCCCAGTTGGCCCAATCTTGGCGTTCATTCTTTGCGTCATCATCATCTGTGGTCAAAACTACTCCGCTTTCACAGGTGATACCATCGACTGGTACGGCGTATCCGTTGCCTACATTGGCTTACCAATCTTCTTCGCAGTGTACATTGGTTACAAATACATCAACAAAACTAAAGTTGTGCCGTTGAAAGAAGTTAACCTTGATCGTGACTTCGATAGATAACATAAAATTAGACCTGTTCATTATGAAAGTAGTGAACAGGTCTTTTTTTGATGTATAATATGTAAATTTTTGATATATAGTATGTAATTTTTGGAGATATACTATGTAATTGTTTTATGTGAAAGCTATATTTGTTTTTATCTAAAAGTCTTGTTATAATAAATTAAAATATATTGTAATCAATTAGAAAGGATACAATTATGATTATTACTACAACTATGCATATTGAAAACAAACCTGTACAAGAGTACAAAGGTATTGTATTTGGTGAAGTCGTAGAAGGCCGTAACTTTGTAAAAGATTTCATGTCCGGTATTCGTGACATTGTTGGTGGTCGTAGTGGCAGCTATGAAGATTCTTTGATGAATGCGCGCAAAGCAGCTCTCGACGAAATGTCTCAACGAGCTTCTAAATTGGGTGCTAATGCTATTATTGGCGTATCCTTCCAATACAGCACAGTAGGTGCACAAAATGGCATGCTTATGATTACATGCAATGGTACAGCCGTTGTAGTTTAATAAATAATAGACTAAGTCAGATATAATTATTAATATAATCCTAAGGGAAATAAGTAAGTCGTAATGTATTATTGTGACTGAAAAAACAGCAGGGGAAAGCCCTGCTGTTTTTTATATGATATTTATTAAAAACCCCCTATAAAAGTTTCTAATACTTTTTTAAGGGGGTTTTTGTATTGTGTTTTATCTTATCTTGTCTTATGGTATCCTATTTTACCTTATACCAGCTTGCATACATGACTGGTAATACGATGAGTGTTAGAACCGTCGCTACTAGTAAGCCGCCGCTGAAGGCGATAGCTAATGGGCTCCAGAATACAGATCCCATGAGCGGAATCATGCCTAAAATCGCTGCGATAGCGGTAAGCATGATAGGGCGGAAACGAAGTGTAGCAGAGTTGATAATTGCTTCACGAGGTTCTTGGCCTTCTGCCTTGTGGATTTCGATTTGGTCTAACAAGATAATGGAGTTACGGATGATCATACCCGAGAGGGCGATGATTCCTAGAATAGCCATAAAGCCTAACGGTGTTCTCGTAATATTAAGTGCTAATACAACACCGATTAGCCCCAATGGAGCAGTGAGTAGAGCCATTAACATGAGGGCGATACGCTTTAATTGGAACATGAGGATTGTCATGATTACAAAGAGCATAATTGGAATTGGTGTTAATAGCTTTTGAACGGCTGTTTCGCTTTTTTCAGCGGCGCCGTCTAGGTCAATAGAATAGCCTGTAGGCAAGGAATCTCGAATGTCTTGTAATGATTTATAGACCTCTTTTGTTTTCGCATTGCCTAAGACACCGGCTTTTACATTCGCATGAACACTAATAGTTGGCATCATGTTGCGATGCCAGATAATACCATCCTCTTGAGCCATGGTAATAGTTGCAATTTGGCTAAGAGGTACGTAGGAACCATTGCCTGTTTGGATTGGCAAGGATGAAAGAGCACTTAAGTTATGTTGCTCGTTGTCACCTAAACGGAAGGTAACAGGAATGGTTTGGTTCCCTTCGTAGTATTCACCAGACTTAGTACCAGATAATAGACTTTGTAAGTGTAAGGATACAGCGTAGCTATCGATGCCGAGTAAACGTGCCTTGTTTGGATCGATGTGAATATTGGCTACAGGTTCTGTATCTGGCCAGTCAAAGGCGATATTTTGTAAGTCTTTATCGTCTTGCATTTTTGCTTTTACTTGGTTGGCAATTTCTTTTACCACTTTTTGATCAGGACCTGCTACGCGGAGCATAACAGGGTACTTAGATGGAGGCCCAATTTGTATAAATTGAGCATTTACGAGGGCTGAAGGAAATTCTTCATTTAAATAAGACGTTAATTCATTATACAGTTTATCTCGATCCTCTAAGGATTTTGTAACGATAACGTACTGCAAGAAGTTATTTCGTTGCAATTCAGGTTCCAAGGTGAGAACGAAACGCGGAGAACCTTGTCCAATGTACGAGGTAAAGGTTGAAATACGTTCGTCACCTTGCAAATGTTCATCAATGATTTTTGCTTGGTTAGCAGTATACTCGATGGACGAACTTTGAGGGAATTGCATGGATACAATAATTTCATTACGCGTTGATGATGGGAAAAATTCCTGTTTAATTAACGGTAGTGAAAGCAAGGATAAAGCGAAGGCACCTAGAGTAGCCAATAAGACTACCTTATGATGTCCTAGTGCCCAATGTAATAGTTTTTCAAACTTATCATAGAAGGTCACATTGAGCTTGTGCATGATACGGTCTCGTTTAGTCCATTCCGATTCTGGCTTTGGAGCCTTGTTTTCAATGATTTTATAACCCAATACAGGGCTGACGAGAACAGAGGCAAACCAAGATAGGATGAGTGCCATAAATACAACAATGGATAAAGATTTTGTAAACTCTGCTACCATACCTTGTGCCAATGCTAATGGCAAGAAGCCTGTACAGGTAATGAGCGTACCAGATAGCATAGGAAATGCTGTAGATTGATAAGCAAAGGTAGCCGATTTAAAGTGGCCCCATCCTTCTTCGAGCTTAACACTCATCATTTCTACAACGATGATGGCATCGTCTACGAGGAGGCCTAAAGCTAGAATTAAGGCACCTAAGCTAACCTTATGTAGATAGATGCCGCTTTCATACATCAAGATGAACGTCGTAGACACAACGACTGGAATGGTAAGGGCTACCACAACACCTGTTCGTAAACCAAGGGATGCAAAGCTTACGAGCAATACGATGGCGATGGCTTCAAATAAGGATTGAGAGAAATCGCCAATAGATTCCTTAACGATATGGGGCTGATTCGATACTTGATTGAGTTCGAGGCCGGCAGGAATGGTTTTTTGTAATTCAGATAGCTTTTTGTCGATGGCTTCGCCAAATTCGATATTATTGCCTCCTGCATCCATAGAGATGGCGATACCAATGGCTGGTTTACCTTTATAGTAAAATTGTGGATTACTAGGGTCTTGGTAGGTCATGGTTACATCGGCCATGTCACCGAGGCGCAACGTTTGGTTATTGATGCGGATTGGCATATCTCGCACCGCTTGAGGGCTATCGAATAGACCGTTGACGCGAAGATATACATTGTTTGTATCTGTTGTAATCACACCAGCTGGAACCATCATACTTTGCTGTTTAAGCGCTGTTAACAGCTGTTGTGTACTGACTTTATAGGATGCGAGTTTATCCTTGTTTATGGTTACATTAAGGGTTTGTTGTTGAACCCCAATGAGGCTGATTTTTTTAACATTAGGAACAGATAAAAGCTGACGCTTTAAGTCTTCTGCTTGTTGACGCTTTTCTTCATAAGAAAATTCATCACCACTAATGGCATAGATAATGCCATATACATCGTCGAACCTGTCGTTGATGGTCGGTCCTTGAACGCCTGCAGGCAATGATTTCCATTCGTCGTTGATCATATTCCGCGCTTCTTCCCAAGCGGGACGAATCTTATCGGATGGCAAATCCTCTCTTAGATTGATATAAATAACGGATTTGCTGCCATCTGTGAAAGATTTTGTATAATCTACACCAGGAAGGTCGCGTAGTTTTTCTTCGAGTTTGTCCGTTACCTGATTCGACATTTCTTGTGGAGAAGCCCCCGGCCAAGCAACACCGACCACCATGGTGCGCATCGTAAAATCAGGATCTTCCATGCGTCCCATATGGGTAAATGAGAAAATACCGAAGGTGAGGAGTACAGCCATGAAGTAGTAGATAATGGACTTGTGTTTAAGAGCCCATTCGGCTAAGTTAAATTGTTTCATTGACTAACCGCCGTCCCTTCTTGTAATTGTTGGGTGCCTGCGGTGATGACAATGTCACCCTTAGCTAAACCAGATGTGACGATGACGGAGTTCTTACCGAATTCACCAGTCTTGATAGGCACGAGATGAGCCTTCTTATCGCGGATGATATAGACCGCATTATTACCGTTAGAGTCTTTCACAAGAGCTGTCAATGGGATAGAAATATTGGTACTATCTGTGGTAGATAGATTAGCATTGACCGTCATGCCTAGTTGTACCTCTTTAGGCGCATTTTGTAAGGTAATTTTTACGGTATACGTTCTGGCTACAGGGTCAGGAACTGGTGAAATTTCACGTACTACACCTTGCACGGTTACATTAGGTAGAGCCCAGAAGGTAATAGTAGCAGGGCTTCCTACATGAATTTTACTCAATTCTTGTTCAGGAAGGGCAATGACTGCTTCTGGGTCGTGACCGGCCGCTAAGGTACCAACGCTTTGACCGGCTGCTACGACTTGTCCTGCTTCAATATTGAAAGCTGTAATAATACCTGTATCAGGGGCCGTTAAATTAGTATAGCTATTTTGATTGCTGCTCAAATTAAGGCTTGCCTGTGCTTGTTGTAATTGAGCAGAGGCCGCATTCAATTGGTTTTCAGCTTGGTCTAATTGCAATTTACTAATTGCTTGTTGTGCATAGAGTTCGCGGTATCTTTTAGCATTGGTTTCTGCCAATTCGTAGGCCGATTGAGCAGCTTTTACAGCACCTTCAGCATTTTGCACCTGTGCCGCCGTATCAGAACCATTGATTTGAGCAATAACTTGTCCTGCTTGAACGGAATCTCCTACATTAACAAATTTGTTGAGCACGCGCCCTCCAATTTGAAAGGCTAAATTTGTTTCTGTTTTATTATGAATGGTGCCTGCATAGCCAGCATCAGTAGTTCCAGACTCTTCCCCTATAGTGATGGTGCGCACCTTGAGACTTGTATCTTCAGGGGGCTTTTCTGATCCACAACCACTTATGATGGCGGTCCCTATTAATAGGGCGCCTATGGTTGCTATGATTCGTTGATTCATAGAATCTCTCCTTTTACTACCATATATAAGTCCTATGAAATACACTATACAAAATGATCATAGGACTTTATATTTTATTGAACTTATTTTAGGATAGCAATTATTTCTAAATTAGCTATTATTTCTATATTAGATTTAATTATATATTTTATACAATTTAATAATACTATATTTATGTTGAAAGTTCTAGCCTTTATGCAGAAAATAAAAGAATTATATACTTAATGTATATAATTGGTGATAATTTTTTAAAGTAATCTATATATTTTGATAGTATATGTATTACTTGTTTTATGGATACAAAAATGTATCAAAAAAGTGAGTCCTCTATTGATTGAGCTGTATCCAAAAATATGTCCAATTTTTGGGGTACAGTTCATAGGAAGAGAACTCACTTCTTTAGCTTTTGTCAGCTTTTGTTTATGTATAGTTTGAACTTTATTTTTCTTCTTCTTGTTCTACAATAGGTTCTTCATAGGTTACAAGAATTTTATCAATACGAGTATGATCCATATCGATGACTTCAAAGGTATAGCCATCCCATTTTGCCTTGTCTAATTCTTTTGGAATGCGACCGAAGAGGACGTTTAAGAGACCGCCCATAGTTTTGTACAAATCGTCTTCTTCACCTGGTAATTCTTGATCGATGTGAAAGAATTCTTTAAATTCATCTACGTTGAGAAGGCCATCTACGAGCCATGCACCATTACGTTCGATGATTTTGTTTTCTTCTTCCTTGATTTCTTCCTCACCGGAAGGCATAAGGCCTACGATTTCCTCCATGATATCATGCAAAGTGACAAGGCCTGTAAAACCACCGTATTCATCGAGGATAATTGCTTCGTGAACGCCTTCTGTACGTAGGACGTTCAATAATTTCATGAGTGAAATGGATTCAGGAACGAGAACAGGTTCTTTCAAACAAGCTTTGATGATATCGTGAATAGAACTTTCACTAGGACGTTGCATAATTTGAACTAATACGTCGGATACGGTAACGAGACCCTTTAATTCATCCAAGGAATCGGTACCTACAGGAATGCGATAATGGTTGGCATTCTTGAGAACCTCCATGATTTCGTCTTCCATACCGTTAAGATCAATCCATTTGAGCTGTGTACGAGGCGTCATTATATCACCTGCGTTCATATCTGCGAGATGGAAGATATTTTCTACGAGGATAGGTTCTTCCTCTTCATAAGCACCCATGGCAACGCCTTCGGTAAGCATTTTGTTAATTTCAGATTCTGTAACAGGGGCTTCTTCTTTTACAGTAACGCCTAATATTTTTAAGAGGAATTCTGTGGAAATGCCGAGGAAGCTAACGATTGGTTTTAGGGCTACAGAGAGCCAATAAATCGGTTTTGCTACCACCACAGCGATGCCCTCAGGGCTATTTAAGGCTAATCGTTTTGGCACGAGCTCCCCTATAACGAGGGATAAATAAGTGATGATCGCAACGATGAGGAAGGAGCTCACAGAGGCTGCGTAGGGTTCAATGCTTGGAATAGTAGCTGTTAATATTTCTTCTAATGGACCAGAGAAGGTGGCACCAGAATACAAACCAGTTAAAATACCAACGAGGGTAATGCCAATTTGAATCGTGGAGAACATATCGTTTGGGTTCTCTGCCAATTCAAAGGCCTTTTTCGCGCGTTCATTTCCTGCTTCAGCTAATTCTTCAAGCTTACGTTTTTTAGCGTTTACGATGGCTAACTCCGTCATAGAGAATAAACCATTCGCGATGATTAGTACGATGATAATTATAAAATCTAAGGTCAGATCACTGTCCATGTAAGTAGATACTCCTTTTTAATGACATACAATTCTGCACATGAGAATAATAGAAATATTACTCCTAGTATACCATATTGGCATTAATAAGTGTTTTTAGCACAGAAAAAGGAGGGTTGCTGCTTTCATTTTTCCTTTTGTACGCATTAAATGCTACAAAAATATGTATTTCCTTTGTTGTCTACTATAATATGATTGATTTTAATTTGTAACTAGTACCCTAATAAGGGTATAGTATGTATAGAAATTAAGATTAGTATTAAATTTTAGGTCATATAATTGAGGCTTCATGATAGGATTACATAGATGGCAATAGAGCAAGAATGGGAAAATGTATTACAAATTAAAACGGCAGGCCGCGACGATAGTCGTTCCGATACGGAGCATCATCCGTATGAGCCGACGGATTATTGCGTGTTGGAGCGTTTGGCGAATAGTGGTTATATTCGCAAGAAACATACCCTCATCGACTATGGCAGTGGTAAGGGCCGTGTTAGCATTTTTATGGCTTACCAAACGGGTTGTCATTCCATCGGCATCGAATACGATGAACGGCTATATGAAAAGGCTTTGATTAATGGTGAAAGTCCAGCAGCGCGCCATCGAGTGTCTTTTGTGCACGGTGATGCGGCTCTCTACGAGTTACCTGAGCAGGCTGATCGATGCTTTTTCTTTAATCCTTTTGCACTCCATACGATTAAGCGGGTACTAGGAAATATCTTTGATTCGCTATATCATAACCCTCGGGAGATTAAGTTATTTTTCTACTATGTTAATGAAGAGGTGGAGAACTTTTTAAATAACCATGTGCGCTTGGAACAAGAGAAACCTATTGATTGTAGTGATCTCTTTGAAGCAAGCGATGCAAAAGAACGAATTCTCGTCTATTCAGTCAATTTGTTTTAGTGTAGTAATTTAATACTTTTATAATGAAATAATTTAAGACCTTTAAAGACATTTATGTAACTTAAATAACCTCGGTTTGAATAGTGCTTTAGTAGTATGAAATGCATACTATTTGGAACGTATTCAAATTGAGGTTTTATTCTATTTTTAAGGAACTTTTACACATATTATTAAGGAAAAAGCAGATAAATTCTGCTATAATAATATATTAGAGATTATAAAATCAATTCATTTTTATGGTTCTATACATTGATTCGTATACGCTAATGTAGCGGATAGGACTGAGTGTATTGAATACAGGAGGTGCATATGGAACTCATCGATACAATGTTGATTGAACGCATTCGTAAAGCTTTAATTAAACGATATGACCGAGATCAACAGATTCAACAAATGATTGAAGAAATTGGTACAGAGGAAGGCCTTAATGAGTCCGAATTGGCTATCGTTTACCAAGCTTATTTAGAGGTAAAGGAACGGGTGTATTATACATCTTCTCTCGTTGATTTGTGGAATCAAATTGAAGATGTTCAAAAACGGATGGCTCTATTGCATTCTTACGAATCTTTAGAAGAAGATTTATTTGGCGATGTGCTAGGTGACGATAAGGAAGATATTGTCATTTCTAATACATCTGGAGTTGGCAAGGGTGTTAGTCACAGTGATGATGCATATGCTATGGAACAGATACAATTATCTGACGTTCCTGTGCATCATGATTCTACGGTGGGTATGAATCATATTAAATTGAATGAATTAAAATCTATAGGTGGTCTCTTTACTGGTTTTGGTGAAAGCTCCGGTAAGGGAATGACAGATTTTGAAGATACTGCGATTGAGCACCTTGATGTAAAACCATTAGAAGGCGTTGAAAGCTTAGCAATTCATTATTTAGATGAAAATGATGAGTTAAATGTAGATAGTCTTGATGAATTTTCGAAAGATAAGAAATCAGAGGAAGCTAAAGTGGATGATGAGGATATGTCGTCTATCGATCCATACACGGCGGTGAATGCTTTGTTATTTGGTAAAGCCGGTTTAGAATCTGATAAAACAAATAAGAAGATAGAAAAGCTTCTTAAAAAACAATTAAAACGCGTTGACGATGAATGGGCGCGTATCAACGGCTCTGAGGACAAGAAATCTAAGGACGATAAAAAATCCAAAGAGGACAAGAAATCCAAAGAGGACAAAAAATCTAAAGAAGACAAAAAGTCCAAGGAAGAGAAGAAATCTAAGAAAGATAAGGAGTCTAAAGAAGATAAGAAAGATAAAAAACACAAGAAGTATAAAGAAGATAAGCTTTATAAAGCCGAAGAAAAGTTAAAGAAAAAGAAAGACAAGGCTGAAAAGAAGCTTAAAATCTTAAACGATAAGTTAAAAACAGTCTTCTTAGCGGATACTTTCAAGAAAAAAGATAAGAAGAAAGACAAGAAAAAGGATAAAAAATTCAAAAAAGATGAATCCGCAAAAAAGCAGGAACGATAGTTTCCGTATGGAATAGTAAGGCCTCTGAAAAGATGGCCAAGGAGAGTGCTAGTGCAAAGAAATCAGCAGGTGCTGAGACTATCGACCGTGGATGCGGTAAATGCAAACGATGTAAAGGGCCTAAATGTAAGAAATATCCAAGATAATTGATAGTTATGTAATTACTAGAATATTATGTAACATATTACGTAGAATATGTGTACCATATATATGTAGTTTATGATATTTTATTAATCATTTAGGCAGTATAGTTATGTAGTTTTGTTATGCATGTAACAATATAGTTATTTTTCTAACATACTAGTTAGGTTAGCCGTTAGACTAATCATTAAGTTTAGTGTTAGGCTAATAGTTAAGTTTAGTGTTAGGTTAATAATTAGAGTTATAGGATACAACAGTTAGGGGTTAATAATGAACCGATGGCAGCGATTATTTGAAGGCATACGAACAGAGATTAAGGTATTTATCTTTTTCTCTGCTTTGTTGACTGCATTTAGAATCGTGTTTCTTGCAGTATTTCAATCACAACTAGCTTCTGTGACGATGGAGAATATCCTCACATCCTTGTGGCTAGGCTTTAGATTGAGTCTCAAGACCGTCGGTTCTTTGTGTTTACTGGGCTTTTTAGGGGGCACTTTGGTAAATACCTTTGTACCTAAATGGCCGTCCTTGCGCATTAAACAGGTCCTCTATTCCATTGCGACTATACTGTTGACATTCCTATTTCTGGGACGCATTCCGTTCTATAAAATCTTCAACTCCTCTTACAATGCGATGCTCATCAACGGCAAAAATGATGATATCGGCGCCATTGTAAACACAGCAATCAACGAATATAATGCCCTCATGTACATCATTGGGGCCGTTGTATTGAGCGCAGCTCTTTGCTGGTTTCTCGTTCGTTTCCTAGCGTGGGGCACGAAGAAATATAGTGACTATGCTGATGATCTAAGGAATGGTAATGATGCGGATAATCTAAGAAATAGTGATTCTGCAGATAGTCAACGACTTTGTACTACTTGGTATCCTAAGACAAAGAAAACACAATGGATGACGGGCATTGGGCTGACTATTGTTATCGGCGTACTAGGTCTATCCTTTAGATTTGGCGGTGCTTTCAGCTATACGAACTCCATCAACTGGGAAAGTGCAGCGCGCCTAAGTTCTAATTTGTTGAATGAAAATATCCTCGACGATGTGCAGGCTCTCTATCGTGTTAAAAGCATTGCTAAACGGACGGCTGAGCTTGAGGTTATCAACTTAACGCCTCAAGAGCTAAACGAAAAAATCACTGCCGTTGGCGGTAAGTTTAATGGCACTAATTTTGACGGTTCTTTCACCAGAACCATTACAACACAGCGATTAGCGGAGCAACCACAGTCCATAAACCTCGTTCTTGGAGAATCCTATGGCTTGTGGCCGTTCCTCGCTGAATATAACGAGCCTGGTGCGTACCTTGTTGAACAAGGTCGTAAATATGCTGCCAGCCCTCAAGCGATGAGCACGCAGCTAGCCCTCGCGCAAGGTACAGGCACGATGCCGGCCATCAATGGTTTGTTGACGGGTATGCCTGACACAGGGTTATATCCTAACTATGAAGGTGAAAGTTTCAAAGAGCCTTATGGTTTAGGTATTGGTCCTGTTATGAAAAAGCTAGGCTATAAGACTGTATTTTGGTATGGTGGCTTTAGTACTTGGCAAAACGTTAAGAACTTTGCTTTATCTCAAGGCTTCGATGAATTTCACGATGCTTCAGAAATGCCAAGCGAAGACGGGAACGCTTGGGGTGTAGGCGATAAAGATTTATTTAAAGCTATTTCTGCCTACATGGATCAACATAGAGGGGAAAAAATTCTCAATGTTATCATGACCACTTCTAATCATCCACCGTATAGCATCAATGTGGGTAAGGAAGGCTACGATGTGAATAAGGTAAAAGGGCATTTGCCAGATTCTATCGAAGAAAATGATAAGCAATTGAACGAAATGGGCCATATTTGGTACGCAGACCACGTAATGGGTGATTTTATTGCTCGTGAAGAAATAGCAGATCCTTCTGCACTCTTCGTCATTACAGGTGACCATAGCGAACGCTTTAACTTTGCTCGTGAAGTAGGCCCTAATGTGGCATCTACTATTCCTATTATTTTTTATGGTCGCGGCATTCATAAAGATTGGCTTGCGCCTAATGCGTTCGGCATGAGCATTCAAATCATTCCAACCTTGGCGGAATTAATAGGCCGACCTGGTCAAACCTATGAAGCGATGGTACCAAGCTTATTTATACAAGAGGAATTTGTCTTTAACCATAGACTGTATCTAGATAAAAATGGAAAAGTATTAGAACAAAGTGCGAGCATGCCTCAATCCTATGGGGATATGATTAAAAACATGCGGGAACTTGCGGCATGGCGTATTAAACATGGGGATAGTGTTCAATAAGAGAACTTAAATAATTTAGGAATTAGATTGTATTATAAAATGTAATTATAACTTTAAGTGTAATGGGGAGAAAAATGAATATCGTTGTAATATCAGATAAAAATAATGAAGTACGTAGACAAAATGTTATAAATGAATTTAATAAAAAAAATATAGCATTTAGATTTTTTGATGCCATTATGGCTAATAAGATGTCTAAAGAGGAATTAGATGCAAAATCTATAAAAGATACTTTTTTATCACCCAGTGAAATTGGCTGCGCATTAAGTCATTGTGGTGTATATGATGAATTTCTTAAATCTGATGAAAAAAGTATTATGATTTGTGAAGATGATATTTATTTTACAAAGTATTTTAATTATGATTCATTATTAAAAATAAAAGAATTTTTAGAAGAAACAAATGAACCTCGTTTAGTAGTTTTACAAAAGAGTATCTATCATCATAAACGTATAGGAAGTGTGGGAGAAAATATAAATTTATTTTCAACACGAAATGCATTTTGTACTCATGGATATATGATTAATAGAACAGCAGCTGAAAATATTAAAAAATTACAAACCCCTGTAAAATTTGAAATAGATGCATTTAAATTTTATTATTGGTTAAATGCATGTAAATTATATTGTCTTGATAAAGATTTAATATTACAACTCAGTGAGGATTTAGCTCCGTCATCTGTAGAAAAAATATGGAAATCAGATCGAAAATCTAAAAAAGATAAAGCATATAAAGAGCTATATAATCAGCTACCTTTAAAAGGTAAACTTATTAGCCAATTTAGAAGATTAAATAAAGCTATATATAAACCTTTTGAATCATTAGATTATTAATTTTTTATTTTAAATTATATAGCTTATTTAGCTAAGATATTATTTTTAAAATAGGAATGTAAAATAATGCCATCTTTATCTGTAATCATTTTAGCCAGAAATGAAGAAAAACATATTGTAGATTGTATTAAAAGTATTCAATTTGCTGATGAAATATTAGTTATTGATGATGGAAGTACAGATCAAACGGTACCTCTTGCTACTAACTTGGGGGCTAAAGTTATACCACATCCTCTGAATGGAGATTGGTCACAACAACGGAGATTTGGTATATCTCAAGCACATTGTGAATGGATTCTATTTATAGACTCGGATGAGCGTGTATCTCCTCAATTAGCAAAATCAATCCAAGAATCTATTAAAGGAGAGCCAAAGGCCTATTGGCTACGAAGATATAATTTATTCTATCACAATCCAGCTACTCATGGCGTAGTAAGACCTGATAAGGTTTTGAGATTAATGCCTCGTGAAGGGGCTACAGTGGAGGGGGCAGTCCATGAGACTTTTATTAGTCCTTATCCACAAGTTACATTAGAAGGTAAATTGTATCATTACACTTATGATAACTGGCATCAGTTCTTTGAAAAGTTCAATAAATACACTACAGCAGCGGCCAATAAGTACAAGGAACAAGGGAAATCTTGTAGTTTTTTAGGGGATATTATATTGCGTCCAACATGGGCATTTTTTAAGATATATATTTTGCAAGGTGGCATATTAGATGGAAAAATAGGTTTTCTATTATCTATCTACCATATGATGTATACCATGACGAAATATGTAAAACTATATTATTTAAATAAATCTAATGGGCAATTATAATCAGTAATTTAGTATAGTATATTGCTATGGGGAACTATTGTTCTTGAAGTAGATATGGAAGTATGAATGAGTGAACAATTTTTTCTATCCCTACAACAAAATATAAAACTAATGCTTTGGGCTCCTATATT
>PPYF01370464.1_pt1 | contig 24430 bp, 19 predicted proteins | sample 1559871 | NCBI WGS metagenome assembly PPYF01 (sample SAMN08240021, study PRJNA423297) | Human gut metagenome, whole genome shotgun sequencing project. | reverse complement strand
AAAAACGGTATCAAAGTCGCCGCCATCACCAGTCGGGAAAACTCGACTCTGGCACTTAAGGCCGATGCTGCATTGATCTATAAGAATGCCATTATTAAAGACACGGCATTTGAAAACATTAGCTACCCGATACAAATAGCCATCATCGATATCATGCTTTTCCATTTATCTCATGTCAGAAAAGTATCACTTAAATTTAATTCAAAGGTTGAAGACTCATGAAAAAAGTTAAACTCGTGGTGATTGGTGCAGGAAGCAGCTATACCCCAGAACTGATTGAAGGGGTGATAAAAAACCACCACCAGCTCCCCATTTCTCATATTGCGTTTGTCGACGTAGAGATGGGTAAAGAGAAAATGAACATCATCTTCCAGCTCACCCGCCGAATGCTGGAAAAAGCAGGCTTAGCCATTGAAGTGAGCCAAACGTTTGACCGTAAAACGGCGCTACAGGATACCGATTTCGTCGTGACGCAGCTGCGCGTTGGCGGTATTGACGCCCGCATTATCGATGAAAAGCTGCCGAAATCTCACGGTTTTATCGGTCAGGAAACTAACGGCGCGGGCGGAATGTTCAAAGCCCTTCGTACCATCCCGGTGATCATTGAAATTGCCAATGAAATGAAAGAGGTTTGCCCAAACGCCTGGCTTATCAACTTCACCAACCCAGCCTCTATGGTGACGGAAGCCGTTCTCAAATACAGTAACAACAACCGGGTCATTGGCCTGTGCAACGGCCCGATCAACATGACTCACCAGGTCGCAGGCTTACTGGATGCCAAAGTCGAAGATTTATACGTAGAGTTCAAGGGTTCCAACCACATGAACTTTATTACTAAAATCCTGCATCACGGCGTCGATCGCACGCGAGAAACCATCAACTTAATCAACGCCGCGGACGTCGACGCGCTGAGCTTTAAAAACGTCAGCAACGAGCAGTTTAATAAAGAGCTGTTGGCCGCTACCAACCTGATCCCCTCCTCTTATTTAAAGTATTACCTCAAGACCACCGAAATGCTGGCCGAACAGGATGCTGCCGAGCTGTCGCGCGGTGAAATCGTTAAAAATATTGAAGCCGAGCTGTTCAAAAAATATAGCGACCCTACCCTTCAGGATAAACCTAAAGAGCTGGAAGCCCGCGGCGGCGCGCTCTATTCCACCGCTGCGCTTAACGTGATTCGTGCGATTTATCTCGATGATAAGAGCATTCAAACCGTCAACGTTCGCAACGGTGGCGCAATTACCAATTTACCGGCAGACGCGGTAGTGGAAGTGAACTGTGTCATGACGCGTAATGGCCCAATGCCAATTTGCACCGGCGAAATCCCATCACCTGCGAAAGGGATTGTGTCGATGATGAAAGACTATGAAGCGCAGATCGTAAAAGCCGCCGCAACCGGTGATTATCAGGCGCTGATCGCCGGTTTCATCTTCAACCCATTATGCTCAAGCGATAACGCCGGCGTTGAACTAGTGAAAGAAATGCTGCTGGCCAATAAAAAGTACCTGCCTTTATTCGCAAAAACTATTGAAGCACTTTAATCGCGGGAAGAAACAGATGAAATGTACCACTTTTGACACTAATGCCGCGCTGGCCGAGCAGGTCGTCAGCGAGCTCTCGGCGCTTAAGCCTCATTCCCGCGTACTGATTCCGTCCGGAAGCACCCCGCAGTGGGTTTATAGCGCACTCGCCGCGACTGAGATTGCCAGCAACCTGACCTTCTTTGCGCTGGATGAGTGGGTCAATGTCCCCAGCGAGTCCGACGGCAGTTGCCTGAGCATGATTAATCAGGACTTTGTCCACCAATGCACGCATCCAGTGACGTTAATCCATTTCGATCCTTATGCCTCCACGCAACAAAACATCGCCCACTACGAGAGCGCGCTAAACGGTAATGAATTTGATTATGTGATTCTCGGCGTGGGGATGAATGGGCATATCGGTTTAAACGAGCCAGGCGTGTCATTTGATGAGGATTATCTGCAAACCAAACTGGATGATGTCACCATCAATGTCGCCAGCCATAAATACTTTTCTGGCGACGTGACGCTCACCGAAGGGATTACCGTCGGGCTGAACAAGATCATCAAAGCTGGAAAAGTGATTGTCATTATTAACCATGAGGCTAAAAAAGATATTTACCACCAGATCGTCAATGGCGACTCCCATCACACCGCTATCCCGGCAATCTATCTCAAGCAATTCCCGCAAGTTAATTACTACATTACAAAAAACCTTAAAGGGTAAGCGGAAATGAGCATAACCTCTCTACTCGAACAAAAGATGTTGCCGTTGGCCGAGAAAATCTCGTCAAACATCTATCTGACCGCCCTCAAAAATGCCTTTATTGCGCTGATCCCTTTTTTAATTGTTGGTTCATTCTTTCTGCTGTTAACTAATTTCCCTATCAGCGGCTATAACGAGTTTATGACCTCGCTGTTAGGGAAAGGGACATTGGATAAGCTGAATTACGGTATTAACGCCAGCTACGGTCTGATGACATTATTGGTCATCATCACTTTCTCAAAAGAGCTAGTCGAGAAGCTCAATCTCAGCCAAAGTACTGCGATTTTACCGATAGCCATATTCTTTTTAATGTTGCCGGGAAGCGTGACGACAGAGTCAGGAAATATCGTATCCGGAGCCTATGCACTGCTCGATTTCAGCTCCGAGTCGATGTTTTTAGGGATTATTGTCACCGTCATCACCATCAAGATGGTCGAATTTCTGGAAAACAGAGCATTCACCATCAAGATGCCGGATAGCGTACCGCCAGAGATTGCCAAATCGTTTAAATCTCTGGTTCCCATCCTGGTGGTGCTGTTGTTCTGGATAATCATCAAAGTCCTGTTTGAGTCCACCCATTTCGGCACGCCGGGGAAGTTCATCAGCGTTATGTTGCAGGAGCCGCTGCTTTACTTGGGTAACTCCATCTTCTCCCAGCTTATTGCCGAAATGATGATTAGCCTGTTCTGGTTTTTCGGCATTCACGGTGACTCAATCGTCACCTCGGTGATGGGGCCAATCTGGCAAACGCTCAGCGCCCAAAACCTGGCGCAAACGCAGGCAGGACTGGCGGCAACCAATATCATTACCCAGCAGTTCAGGGATGTGTATTTGATTGCTGGCGGCACCGGCTTTACCGGCGCGCTGCTGATCAGCATCTTTATGGTTGCAAAAAGCACTCGCCTAAAACAGCTATCAAAACTGGCTGCACCGGCTGCCGTCTTTAACATCAATGAGCCGATCATTTTTGGCCTGCCGATTGTCCTCAATCCGCTGATGCTGATTCCTTTTATCATCACACCAATCGTGCTTTGCACCGTCACGTATGTCGTTATCGCGCTCGGTTGGGTACCGCCGACTTCCGGCGTGTCCATCCCCTGGACCACGCCGATATTTGTCTCTGGTTTTCTGACGACCGGCGTCTCAGGGGTGGTATTGCAGGCGGTTAATCTGGCGATTGCGACAACCATCTATCTGCCGTTCGTGAAGATTTTAGATAAGCAGTATCTTCATGAAGAGAGTCAAATGGCCAGCGCCTGATTCTCGCCGTCAACGGGGTTCTCCTTTCGCTAGCAGCGATAAGGAGAACCCCAATGCGCAGGAAAGCATTGCCGTAAACTTAAGTTTTAACCTTTCTGGTCGCTTATATTCTTTCCGATATCTAGGGAAAGAAATCCAGGTAAAATGAAGCGATACAGTACCAATAAAATAACTACTATTGCCTTTTTGGCTATTCTTGTTCCATTTTTGTTAATGTGCGTTTTCACATATGTATATACCAACAAAAATATAGAACAATCGTTTATTAAGACGATGGCTCGCTTTACCGATAATGAGTCAGCTAATAGTGTCACGGAGACCACAAAAAACATCACGATGCTGTTTGACCCAATATTAAAAATTATCACCAAAGATAAGTTGGATGCTTATCTGAAGGGTGAGCATAGTGAAATCGAAAAAATTGCCAACTCCATCGTCAACTCTACGCCGGCATTCCGGAACGTCACCCTTTCAAATGCGAATGGCGACTCCATTACCTATCCCAACAAGATACGTCCGCAAGACTACAACGTCCTGACTCGTCCATGGTATCCAAAGGCAACTGAAAAAAACCACGTCACGTTTTCTGCTCCTTACGTCTCCAATGAAGAAGACAAAAAAGACGAGAAGACAATCACGGTCAGCATGGGCATCCTTGATGAAGATCTTAACCTGATAGGAAATATTGCCTTTGACCTTGATTTAAAGGCAATTTCATCAATGCTGGAGAACATTCAGGCTCCGTACTACGGCCGATACCGTGTTGCCACCCACGATGGCCTGATTGTCTTAAGCAATAATAAAAATGAAGTGCTAACCCGTAAAATTCCTGAGTCATGGACAAAACAGATTGCCAATGACAGCGAGGATTTCTATGACAAAACAACCCAAACCTACGTGTTCTATAAAAAATTCAACAACCCTGATTGGGTAGCCATTTCTTATGTGAAGAAAAGCGATCTTGAGAATGAAATGAGCGATTTCATTCAAAGCTTCATCACCGCATTTTCTATTTGCTTGAGCATTTACCTTATTATCGCCGTACTTTTCCGGATGTATCTGCGACAGATGCTTTCGGTGTTTTTAATGGAAGTCAAAGGCATTGACGCCGAAGAAGCGAAACCTAATTTTGAGCTGCTTTACAAAAACATCAGAAATAACAATGCCGAACTACAAACCGTCAAGCATGATTCAGAAACCGATGAATTAACGAAGATCTACAATCGTAAAAAAATGAATGAGGATTTGGCGACGCTGATCGCTAAAAACGATCCGTTCTCATTCGCCATCATTGATATTGATAATTTCAAAGTGATCAATGATACCTTCGGACATGACGCTGGCGATGGGGTGCTGAAATTTGTCAGTAAGGCGGGCTGCCAAGTGATGGGCGATGACTATCATCTTTATCGGTTTGGCGGTGAAGAACTGGTCGTCATCTTCCCGGGAAATGACTATGAAGAGCATTATCAACTTATTGATACATGGCGGAAAATTGTTAGCCACCGGACGTGGCGAGAAAGCCCAATGCGCGTTACCTTCAGCGCAGGGATCACGTTCTGGCAGCCTGGCGATACCGCGGAACATACCCTCAAAACCGCCGACATTCTGCTCTATAAAGCCAAACACGGCGGCAAAAATCAGGTGATAGGCGACGCGCATTAATCCCAGCCGCGCGTCCCACCAGGAGGCTCTTCAAGTATCGCTGAAGAGCCTCTTCGTTCGTTAACTTGCCACGCTTCCCCACACCAACCGCCCCTTATGGAACGTCGCACTGCGGGGTGAAATACGCGCCACGGCCTCGGCAGAGCACGAAGCATCCACCAGCACAAAGCTCGCATCATCCTGCGCCTTCGGCCACACCTGTTCGCCCTTCTCATTGAGCGGCATGACATCACCGGTCGCAAGGAACAGCGAGCGCGACAGGTTCTGCTCGTTCGGGCGGATATAGAGCTGCGCGTAAAGATTGGCTTTCTCCAGCATATCGCCGAGGCCATACGGCGCCCAATGATCGATAGCGCTGTCAGTGCCGGTCATCACCGTCACACCTTTATCGCGCAGCTGCTTAAGCGGCATATGCAACGTACCAATTGGCACCGTGGAAGCGATGGAAATCTGCTGCGCGGCCATTCGCGTTGCTATCTCATCCACCTGCTGTTCATTCATGGTCGCCAGCGCAAAGGCGTGGCTGATGGTCACTTTGCCCTTCAGTTGCGGCGTTCTCTCGACGGTTTCCACCATATATTTCACCGCCGCCACGCCCGCTGGGCTGGTTTCATGTAGGTGAATATCGACCCCTTTTTGGTAATCGATGGCTATCTGGAACATGGTATCGAGGGATTTTTCCATCGCGCCGTCTACATTAGTGGGGTCGAGCCCACCCACGTAGTGCGCCCCAGCCTGCATCGCTTCACGCATCAGCGGTTCTGATTTCGATAACAGCAGACCGTGCTGTGGAAAGGCGACGATTTCACAATCAAAACCGGCTTTGCGTCGCGCCAGCACCGCCTGAAGATTTTCGAGGTTTTTCAGCCCCGACACCGGTTCAATATTGCAGTGGCTGCGGGCGATGGTGGTGCCTTTTGATTGCAGCAGATCGATAAGCTTCCCGGCGCGCTCCTGGGTATACGGCTGCAGCTCGGGCAGCAGCTTTTGCTCAAGCTTAATCATATCCTGAATGGTGGTACCGGCAGGACGGTTGAGCGAACGCCACGGGCCGCCGTAAAAAGTTTTATCCAGGTGAATGTGCATATCGCGCATCGTGGGCAGCATCAGCTTACCGCCCGCATCATAATGCGGCAGCGTGGCGTCAGGATGGTTTTTGTTATCGCGCAGCGCTACGATTTTGCCCTCGCTGATCTCCACGGTATGCAGCGCAGTGCGCGTATGCACAGCGACTGCGCCCTCGTAATCGAAGCCCGTTTCGAGCAGCACGTTGTCCAGATAATAATGGCCGTCGGTGATGTTCATGGTTCCCTTGGTCTCGCAGGCAGCTACGCCGGAAGTGGCTGCATACGCCACCGGGCCAGTAGCACCAAACAGCGCAGCAGCGGTGACCATTTTGCCGCTGTTGCTGAGAAACTCACGGCGACTTTTGTTCTCTTGCATCGTCGTTCCTTACTGTTAATGGACGATATGGGTGCCCGTTTCACCGCGCAGGGCGGCGGGCAGACATTCCGGCGTGGTGATAATCACCCGTTTCCCGCCGTGTTGTAAAAACTGTAGGCTGGCGACAATCTTCGGCAACATGCTGCCTGCCGGGAAGTGCCCTTCATGCATGTAGCGCGTCATGGTGGCGATATCCACCTGCCCCAGCGCCTGCTGTTCAGGTTTACCAAAGTGGATACAGACTTTCTCCACGCCGGTGGTGATCACCAGAATATCGGCGCGGATCTCACGCGCGAGCAGCGCGGTGGAGAGATCTTTATCGATCACCGCATCGACGCTGCGATAATCCCCCTCTTCCCCCAGCACGACCGGAATACCGCCGCCGCCCGCACCAATGACCAGAAAACCTTTCTGCGCCAGCGCTTGAATGGCTTCAGACTCCACGATGCGCTTTGGCTCTGGTGAGGCGACAACGCGACGATAGCCGCGCCCGGAATCCTCAACAAAGCGCCAGGTGGGATTCGCTTTTTGCAGCTCATCACGCTGCTCGCCATTGAAGAATGCGCCGATCGGTTTGGTGGGATTGGCAAAACCCGGATCGTTTTTATCCACTTCCACCTGCGTCACCACCGTCACCGCTTTTTGCTCACCGCGTTTGGCCAACCGGTTGTTTAACGCCTGCTGGATCAGATAGCCAATACCGCCCTGCGTATCGGCTACACAGTTGGCAAGCGGCGTTAACGGCAGCCCCTCGCGCTCATGAGCGATCTCCGCGCGACGCAGATCCAGCCCTACCTGCGGGCCGTTACCGTGCGTCAGCACAATATTGTAGTCCGATGCCAGCATCTCCAGCACGGTGTCGGCGACCGCTTTCACCGCCTCTGCCTGATGTTCAATCGACTGGCTGGCGTTGTCTTTGATAATGCTGTTGCCGCCAATGGCAACGACCACAAGTTCTTTCATCGTGTAGGTTTCCAGTGCAGAAGGTGATGTGATTATTGTTGTTGGGTTGTGGTTGCCACCGTGGGCCAACCCCCTCTCCGGTTGAAAAGAGGGTTGGGGTGAGGGTGGGTGTAACGAACGGCAAGCGGGGCCTCCGTACCCGTTATCCCCTCACCCTGGTCCTCTTCCCACAGGGAAGAGGACAGCGTCAGGCGCTGTAGCGCTCGCACCAGCTCAAAATCGCTTTCTCAAAGCAGGCGAACGGCGGGTGCACAATCCCGGCGCCAATCATGCCGATACCGGCATCTTTATGCGCGATGGCGGTGTTGATCACCGGCAGAATGCCGCTGCTGCCAACACGAGTGATATCGATAGCCGTCGGCACGCCCATAAAGCCCAGCAGAGGGATGGTGACGTTCGGGTTCTCACCCAGGGTGATTTCCCGCATCTGGCGGGAGAAGTCGATCGCTTCTTCCACCGTACCGCCCACCAGCGCCACAATGGCCGGTGCCGTCGCCATCGCAAACCCGCCGATGCCGTAGGTTTCGGTAATCGCGCTGTCGCCGATATCCAGGCCCGAATCTTCCGGTTTGTAACCCGCGAACATCGGGCCAATCACCTGCTGCGCCGGGCCGGTAAACCACTGCCCCGGCAGGCCGCTCACGCGCAATCCGAACTCAACGCCGTTACGCGCCATGGTGGTGACCACGGTGCTGTATTCAATACCGTGCGCCGCGTCCATCGCCGCTTTACACATCGCCATCCACGTCGGGCCGGAGAAATAATCGCTGCTGGCAACAAATTCAAACACTTCGCGCTGCTGTTCAACCGGATAGCCCGCCTGGATAATCCCCGGCGTCAGCGCCTGAATCAGCAGCGTAGTGCCCGCATTGTTGCGGTTGTGGCACTCATCGCCCATATGCAGCGCCTGAGCCAGCATTAAGCGCAGGTCAATCTCGCCGATAATCTTCATCGCCTCACGCAGCATCGGGCCCTGCACATCGCGCATCCAGTTCAGACGGTCGATAACGCTTTGGTCGTTGGCACCCATACGCAGGATCTTGGCCATCTGCTCGCTCATGTTGGTATAAGCGATGTTGCCGTAGGTTTTGTTCTCGACGATATGCATAAACATTGACGCCGAGGTGACGCCGGCCATTGAGCCTACGCAGTCATGTTCGTGGCACGGCGAGAAGGTGATTTCACCAGACGCCGCGAGAACTGCGGCCTCATCGATATCTTTTGCCAGCCCTTCGAACACCAATGCCCCGGTCACTGCGCCCTTCATCGCGCCGCACATGTTCTCCCATTTCACCGGCGGGCCGGCGTGGAGAATGGTTTTGGCGGTCATTCCGGGTACCACGTTGATCGCCTGATCGAAGCCAATCAGTACCGGGTGTGACTGAATAATCCGCTCCAGCGCCTGCTGGTTCGCCGCGGCGATTTTGTCCGCCAGCGGAGAGTCCGCAATGCTATCCAGCGCGTTCACAATCTGCATATTGCCCTGGCCCGGCGGCGTCCAGTCGAGCTGGGTGACGGCGACATGCTGTTTTTTCAGATCGTCGCTAAACATCGCGATACCGACGTTGATGGCGTTCAACGGTTGGGTAAACAGTGACTGGCTCATCAGGCTTCCTCCCCTTTGCAAATAAATTCACGTGCCAGCAATCCGGTATTGGTGCTGCTGCTGGCGAGGATCACCCCCGCATCACTCAGCATCTGGCGCTGTTGTTCCAGCGAAGGGGCGTCAAGATCGGTCCCCAGCACATAGCCCAGGATCACCAGTTCGCGCCCGTCGGCTTTGGCGATCGCTTTTGCCTCTTTGATCGCATCGATCGTCGAGCCCACCGGATCTTCATGCGATCCAAAGCCGAGCACGAAGTCCATCACCACGACGCCCACTTCCGGATCGCGCGCTTCCTGGAGCAATCGGCTGATACGGTTGGTGGGGTCGATCATTGGGTGCGGCTTACCGTTGGTGAAATCGTCATCGCCAAAATCGAGGAATGTGTGCTTGATGCTGCGGTTGATATCCGTCAGGCGGAAGGCCGGATCGGGCTGAATATTGCTGTAAACGTCGCCGTGTTTCTCCAGGACCGCAAACATCGTTTCATCGCACAGCGTGCCGCCGCAGAACAGGCCACGAATGTACTTCTGCTGCGGAGTTAAAAGCGCGCGCACGTCGCGAACCAACGCGCCATTCAATGGATGGAGATCTAACGACGCTTTATTCACGCCGCTCAGCAGCACCGCTTTCAGCGCCGCCTCTTTGGTGCCTCGGGCAAACTGCAGCCCTTGTTCATCAGCCGGCGGCTCAGCGTGGCCGAGGAAGCAAACCACGACCGGTTTACGACAGGCGCGGGCGAGCGCCAATACTTTCTGCGCCACGGCCGGTGCCGGTGGTTTAGAGACCAGAGCGATAATTTCAGTTTGCGGATCGTTTTCCAGCATGCCGATAGCATCCAGCATCATCAGCCCGCCGATTTTTTCGCTCAGGTCGCGACCACCGGTACCAATCAACTGCGAAATACCGCCGCCAAAATCGTGGATACGCACGCTCAGCTCCTGGCTTCCGGTGCCGGAAGCACCGACGATCCCGATATTGCCGCGACGCACCGCATTGCCAAAGCACAGCGCCGCGCCGTTAATCATGGCCGTACCGCAGTCTGGCCCCATCATTAACAGCCCTTTTTCATGGGCCAGCTGCTTGAGCGCCAGCTCATCTTCAATGGTGACGTTATCGGAAAATAGCATCACGTTAAGGCCATTTTGCAGCGCCTGACGCGCTTCGCGGGCGGCAAACAGACCGTTGACCGAAATCACCGCCAGGTTGCTCTCCGGCACATGCTTTTTAGCACTGGCAAGCGTGGCATAGCGCGCTTCGTGGGAGCCACTCTCCGCCTTCTTCGTGAACAGCTCTTCGATCGCCGCCAGCGTCTGCTCGTTATCCGCACCGGCTTTACCGTTAATCACAATCATCAGGTCGCCGTTTTTCGCCTCATCCAGCTCCGGCGTCAGCAGGCCTAAATTTTTCAGCACACCTTTATTCATCTCGGTTGCCATCGCCACAAACGCCTGCTCGACACCGTCGAGCTTATTAGCGCGAGTGGAAATCGACATAAGCGATACCGAATCAAAATACGTGTTCTTTTTAATAACTATTTTGACTGACATAATTCCCTCCATACGTTTGGCTCAGGGCGCAGGCGTCCGCCATGCCATACAGCATGTCGCAGCCGGAACTCGAGCCAATATTTTTAATATTGGCAATAGCCTGGATAGAAAAGCGGGTGGGTTCATTAATCATGCCGTTAATAAACCCGAAAATACTTTCTCGATAACGTTGGGAAAATGCAGCTTCAAGCGTAATGGCGCTGAGCTGCGTGGTATTTTCGCGCGCGACTGCGAGCGCGGAATAAAAATCATCGCGATAGTGTTGCGCCGGGTGTCCGTCGATAAATAAAATCGTACTCAGCCCAACTAAATAATCATCTGCCGAGGGCGTCAGGCCAATACCCAGCCCAACCATATTGGCAACCGCCGACGTAATTTCGCGGCCCTGTAATAATGCGTTAAATAATGTCTGGCGCCGCTGCTGTAAGGCTAATGCAATGGCCTGATAGAACGGATTGTCGCCGCGCCAGAGAAATAGCGTCTGGTTATCCTGTAATTGTTGATGAATCACCTCGCACCATTGTTGCCAGGGGATTTGCCGAAACCGTTCGCCGCTCAGCTGCGGCGTGGTGGGCTGCCAGCGCTGGCAGGATGTGGTATCCAGCCATTTATCCTCGCCAACAAGAATCCCCGAAGGGTGAAACTGAACCGGCTCGCCTGGCCGGAACAGACCGTCAAAGTGAGTAAGTGCCAACCGACTGCTGTTGGGTGCATTGTCATATTCTTCGCACAACAGCGTCAGTAAGCGCTGCTGAGCCGGGAGATAGAGATTTACCGCCCGGGAAAAAACCTGCTCAACGCGCCCATCTCCGCGTTCAGAGAGAAAGGCCTCATCTGCAGTTAGCGCTTGCACACACCGCCGCACTGGGGTGTTGATAGCGCATCTCCTCTATTAGGCTCCGGCAGCAATCAGAAGCTGGGCAATTTCTTCAAATCCCTTCTCCCGCGCCAGCTCTAGCGGCGTTTTACCGTATTTATCGGTCATGTGTGGACTGGCACCGTGCTCCAACAGCAAAGCGACAATCGTCTGCTGGGTTTCACCGCCATCGTTCAACACAATCGCCTCCAGCAGCGGCGTCCAGCCAACGAAGTTAGTGTGATTGACGTTGATCTGGGTACGAACTAATAGCTCTTTGACAATGTCGAGATGGCCTTTTTCACAGGCTGGGGTCAGGCCTACGCCACCAAATCGGGTTAAACAATTCAAATCCGGACGCGCCGGTAAAATTAACCGCAATAGCGTTAAATCATTATTCAGGCAACTAATTAAAAAAGGGTTTAAACAGGTTTGGTCCTGTTTATTAATATCCGCGCCAGCATCAATTAAGGCCGCAACGCAATCATATTTTTTATTCAAGCTGGCCAGCGTAATCGCCGTTTGTCCCTGACGGTTACAGGCATTAATGTCCACGACCTGGCGCAGACACGATTTTAATTTCGTCAATTCGCCTTGTTGTGCAGCCAATAGGTAATCAGCAATCAGATTATTGTTAGTCATGTTAATTCCCCTGATTTTTGTGGCTGTTTTGATGAATTGAGAATAGCAACGAAAATTGGAGAAAAGAACCCGCTTAAATTTTATTCGCCATAACCCGGCTGATTATTGAAAAGTTTTTAACAATCAGCACAGACTGTGCGTTAGTGCACCCTTTATTTCTTTCCCGCTATGACCCTTAACTCAATCGGGTTTTCTTTCTATATAGTTTCTGCACGAAACCACTACACGAGAGGAAATCATCATGAACGGACTCACCGCAACGGGCATTACTGTCGGGATTTGTGCAGGTCTCTGGCAGATGGTGTCTTCGCAGGTTGGGCTAACAGCAGGCTGGGAATTACTCGGTACGATAGGCTTTGTCGCCTTCTGTAGTTTTTATGCGGCGGGCGGCGGCAACGCAGGTTTTGTAAAGAGCCTGGCCGTGAATTACTCCGGCGCAATTTGGGCATTTCTGGCCGCAGCGGCTTCCGGATGGCTGGCATCGGTTAGCGGGCTTTCCGCCTTTTGGGCCGGCGTGGTGATGACGGTTCCTTTCTCAGCGGTCATCGTGTGGCAAGGCCGTTTCTGGCTCACATCATTTATCCCCGGCGGCTTTCTCGGCATGACGCTATTTTTCGCCACCGGCCTGAACTGGTGGGTCACGCTGCTGGGTTTTCTTGCTGGAAACTGCGTGGGCTATATCTCGGAATACACCGGGCGAAAACTGAGTGAGGCCACCTCAAAAGAGGCCGCATGAGGCGGTTTTAAAAGTTATTCAAAAATCATTGCCCAATGATGCCTTCTCCCCCTACATTCATCTGTGGATCCACGCGGCAGGAGCAGGCGGATGAACTCAATTTTTACCGAAGAAAACCTGCTGGCGTTTACCACCGCCGCACGGTTTAGCAGTTTTAGCAAAGCGGCGGAGGAGCTGGGTTTGACCACCTCCGCCATCAGCTACACCATCAAACGCATGGAGACCGGGCTGGATGTGGTGCTGTTCACCCGCAACACCCGTAGCATTGAGCTGACGGAATCCGGCCGTTACTTCTTCCGCAAAGCCAGCGATTTGCTGAATGATTTCTACGCCATCAAGCGCAGTATCGATACCATCGCCCAGGGGATCGAAACCCGTGTGCGCATCTGCATCAACCAACTGCTGTATACGCCCAAGCACACCGCTCGACTGCTACAGGTATTGAAAAAACAGTTTCCAACCTGCCAGATAACGGTCACCACCGAGGTTTACAACGGCGTCTGGGATTCGATTATTAATAACCAGGCGAATATCGCTATCGGCGCACCGGATACGCTGCTCGACGGCGGCGGTATCGACTATACCGAAATCGGCGCCATCCGCTGGGCCTTCGCCATCGCGCCAACCCATCCGCTGGCGTTTATGCCGGAGCCGATTTCCGAAAGCCAACTGCGCCTGTATCCCAACATCATGGTTGAGGACACCGCGCACACCATCAACAAAAAGGTTGGCTGGCTGCTGCACGGGCAGGAGTCGATTTTGGTTCCCGATTTTAATACCAAGTGTGAGTGCCAAATTCTTGGCGAAGGGATCGGTTTTTTACCCGACTACATGGTACGCGACGCGATGGCCGATGCCCTGCTGGTCACCCGGCAGATCCATAACCCACGCCAGGATTCCCGCATGCTATTGGCCACCCAGCACTCCGCCACCGGACAGGTGACGCAGTGGATTAAGCGGGAATTTGGGCCGCAGGGCGTTTTAACCCGTATTTATCAGGATTTGCTGCACCGGGAATAGGCTGACTAGGTGCACATATAACGAAACGGCCCCGGCTGACATGGGCGCAACACCACATTGATCCACGGCGTTTTAAAGGTGTACATCCCGCCAAAATAAGGGTCAACGATCAGCCAGCCCGGGATACCCAAAAGGGGAAGATTACCCACTGTGTACCAGTGACTAAGGCGATATTCGAGTGGCTTAATGGTGGAGTAATACCCTTCACGCGCAACCGTCAACGTATAGGTCTGCTGGCCAAAATAGCTGCCGTCCGCTTTCTTTAAAATAACCGACTGCGGCGTGCGCCCCTGTACCACGATGTTCCCCGCGCTATCGGCAATCACAAAAGCGCTATTGGTCGGCGTACTATTAATATAAACCGCCTCTTCTTCACTTCCGGCAATAGCCGCACAGCCGGTCAGTAAAAAGGGCAGGAAAAAAAGAAAAACTAATCGTTTCATGCTAAACGCTCCATTTCGCTACCGGATAAAGGCGACCGAAATGGAGCGCGACTTAAACGACTCGTAGGCTCAGGAGTTTGATGACACGGCAGTAAATTTCGCCGTCAGCGGCAGAACAATTGCTTTACGCCCTTCAGAGAGCGTAGCAATCCGGGCGCCACCGTCGGCAAAGTTCACGCCCTGCTGTTCTAGTATCGCTATCACTTGCGTAAACTCGTCATCGGTTACCGGTCTCGGCTGCCAGAAGGTTTCCGGATTATTGGTGAAGATAGGTAACAACTGGAGCTGAGGTTGATCCCCGCCAATCACCAAACGCGTGATAAAGCCAAACGCCGGAACGCCGCGCTGACGATATTCGCCATTGCTGTTAAAGACGCCATTGCCGATGCTGTAAGCCACCCAACTGTCGCCAAGCTGTTCAAATTCACCCAGCATATGCGGGCCGCAGCCAACGATAAGATCGGCTCCCGCCTGGGTCAGCCGCTTCGCCAGCTGTTTTTGCTGTGGCAGCGTCCAGCGGTAATCCTGCCCCCAGTGGGCCATGACTATCGTGGTGACCGGTTCATCACCAGACTTATCCTGCGAAAGTTGTTCCAGAAGCCCGCCGCTCAGGCAAGCCGCTCCCGCTCGGCGCGGCTGTGCGTAGAACGCGCAGTCTTGCTCCATGTAGCGGCGATACCAGTAAGCGCTATAGAATTTAAATGTTCTGCCACCCACCATCAGTGTCAGTGGCGCTTCCGCCTGATGAGCATTCAATCCGGCGCCAAAGCTGGCAATACCACCATCACGCAGCGCATCCAGCGTGCTTTGCAAACCGCTTATACCCGCATCCATTACGTGATTGTTGCCTAGTGCGACCGCATCGATACCGGCTTTTTTCAGCGCGGCAACCGAGCGCAGCGGATCGCCCGTCAGGCAGAAAGGCTTGCGCCCTTGCAAACCGTTTTCGTTGTCATAGGCCAGCGCGGCTTCAAAATTGGCGATAGTGTAGTCGCTGCCTTCAAGCAGTGGCGCAATCCCCTTGAACGAATGATCGTAGCCATACCGCTGCAGTGCATCGTCCACGCCGCGCTTAGCGCGCTGAGCGCTATACCACTCGCCGAAATAGGTATCGCCGACCAGCGTGACCGTTGTCGTGGCCTTTCCCTCCGGCAGCGTGATGGCGTCAGGTGCAACCACATCCACTTCGGGTGCCAATAACCCATCGAGTAAGTAATCCAGGTGGAAAGTATCCTTTGCCCCCGCCGCGCAAGCCAGCCAAACATCGTTATCACGGCGATGGATGGCGAACCCCCAGCACGGCGAACCGCCGGAAGCGAAACTGTAGGAGGCGCGGCCATCAGCCTGAATATTGCTGACTTTTTTGCAGATAACGCCGCCGATTTCAGCCTCAAAATCAGCAAGCCAGTGGATAAACTGCGGATATGAGCGATAAAAATAGCTCACCAACGCGGCCAGGTCATCCAGCGAGGTTCTCTGCCCCTGGCTGGTCCGTCCCGCTACGTTATTGAGGCTGCTTTTTTGCATCCCCGCCCGCTCCATGAGCCCTGGTAGCGCCGCCAGATGATCGGCGGCAGTGCCAGAGAGATACTCGGCAAGGTTCACCGCAGCATCGCGAGCATTGGCGATAAGCATGCCTTGCAGCAGCGATTTAACGCTCATTTTCTGGCCGTTTTTAAGACCTAATGCAGGCCCTTGTTGGAGCACGCTATCGGCAATTGCCTTTGTCGAAACGGCATCGCTCAGGCGATGTTTTTTCGCCACCAGCCCTTCAGCCAGCGCGGTGGTAATCAATAAGTGGCTCAGATGACGCGGATTAAATGTCTTATAGCCGTTGTGGGCGCGCTGCACACTGCCCGTATTCAAATTAACCCGCAGCGTCGCAACATCACGCCCCAAGGGCACAACCGACGACTTCAGGCGCTCTTTCATTTTGCCGATAATCAAGTGGAAATCGGAGTCGCTGACGCTGCCTTTGACCAGCACCACATCACCATCCCGCAGCTCGCTAAGCACTTTATCCGCCATGCTATCGACGTCGGTAAAGTAACCCCCAATCATCTGCGCTGGAAGCTTCTCCTTCAGCGCCAGCATCTCTTTGCCGTGCATGTAAACTTTATCAAATCCGGCTTCGAGGATCGGCTCCGCCAGCGCTTCATGGCTCACCTGTGCCAGCTCGCCCAGTGTCGCCAGACGACCAAGAACGGCAATACGCCGCTGGTTCTCACCGCGCGGATAGAGCGCGGCAACCTCCAGGCCGTTTTTCATCGAGATCAGCGCCGCATTATAGTTATCGTCAATCAACGTCACCGCACCGCCTGTCGGCAAGCGCAGGGTTTCAGCCTGCAATTTTTTAGCAACGTTCCGGAACCAGGAAACTCTTTTTGCCGCCAACTGCACGTCAGCCCCCAACAAATGCAGCGTAGCTAAAGCCGCCGCCGAGTTGCCTGCCATACCGCGCCCTGGAACGTTGAGACGGTAGGAGATCGGCTGGTTGTTAATCATAAGCGTGATGTGGGAACCGCCGGTATCCGGCTGATAGCTGACAATTGGGATATCTGCCTGCGGATGGAAACCATATGTCACCACCTGGGCACCATATTCCGTTACCGTCTGGCGAACATAATCAAAGTCGTCCATATCCCGGTTTAGCACCGCATAGCCGCCCACCTTCATACCCTGGCACAAACGGGCCTTGTGCCGCGCGGTATCACGTACCCCCTTCACGTAGTGGCTCACCTGCGTCAGGCCAATTTCAGTGATAATAGCGACATCAGCTTGAATACGAGCACCTACGCCAAGAGACTCAATCCACAGTGCTGAAATCGCCACTTCCAGCGCCACAAAATCGGGGTCAGTGATACAGCGCGCAAGGCTTACTGCGGTACCGGTACGCGTGTTGTGATTACCGCGCGTCGAGAGGGTGGTTCCCTCTTCGCTCAGCAGAGAATTGAGTAAATCTTTCGTCGAGGACTTACCGACCGTTCCCGTTACAGCAACGACTTTACCGTGCATGCGTCGACGAGACTCATCGGCCATCATGTTCAATACGTTATAGGAGTTTTCGACAACCAACTGGGGAAAATCCGCCGGCAGTTCTGGAATAAAGCGTTGTACGATAGCGCCGCAGAACTTATCGTGGTGCCGCTTTAACATCTCATGCGTATCCTGCCAGCCCGCGTAGATCCCCATATTGCCCGAGCCTTTATGCCAGGTATCGGAATCAATAGCAACGAGCAGATAACGACGCCCCGGAAGCTTCAGATCGAAGGTTTTCAGCGCAATATCATCAGCAAACCAGTCATCAGACGGTGTTGTCGTCCAGCGCCCATTTAGCAGCTGAGCCAGTTCCTCAGCTTTCCATCCTTGTACTTTACTCTGTTGCATTTCAGCATCCTTGTTATTGCGATGACCAGCCGGGTATTGGCCAATCATAATCTACATTGCAGTAAATTCTTTAATAACGCATTTGATTTAAGGTTATGAAATTTCGGTGAAGCAGCTGGCCATTCTATTAATGACACCGTGTGTCCGTGGTTACGTAAAGCAGTGGCAAATTTAACCTGTAAATCAAAAGGCGTAACCCGGTCCTGCAAATTACCGATAACTAATATATGGCGTTTCGGGTCGGGGGGAATATTGGCAATATGGTCGAGGGGATCGTAAGGGTTTAGCCGCCCGGTAATATCTCTATTCGGTTGGCTACGTTCACCGCGCGCCACGCGTAATCGTTCGGCGCGTTCCAGCAGACCGTAGGCTCCGGATGTCAGAATGGCGCAACTCACGTCCTGGCGGCCAAGGGTCATGACCGCTGCTGCTGCCGTGGCGCCACCGCTTTGACCCGACAGAACAAATTTTTCAATATGATAGCGCTGACGCAGCTGCGTTAACGCCGCATCGATAGCCAGGAACTCAGCGCGTTGGCGGCGATTGGTGTGATCACCGCTGGATCCATAGGTCCCAGGCCGTGCGAGAATAATCACCGGTAGCTGGGCTTTTTCCGCCAGTTTCTGCGCCCGCAGATCCTGCGCTTCTCGCGTATTATTTGGAATAGCGACAGGGTCACGGTGCATGAACGCATCCCGATCGCCCGGCAATACCACCAGGACGTTAGCTGCCGACCGTAAATTTCCGCCGGCAAAATAGCGAATACAGGCTTTCCCGCCATCGTAGTTAACCCATACGGCATCTTCATTGATGGGGCAATTATCCTGTTTTGCCGGTTGATTCCAGAGAAGCGGCGGCGATGCCCACGCAGATAAGGAGATACTTAGAAATAATACAATCCAGGCAATCCATCCGCGCACTTTTCTTCTCCGGTTAAATATCGGATAAACATTTTCGACAGAATACACAAATTGCCAAACATAATGTTATTCTGGCCCAAAGAATTATGTCCAGGGATTGACTCGCGCAACAAGGAGAATAAATGTCAGTTGACCATTTACTTGCGCATATCCGACCTCAGGTCGAAAAGCTTGATATCACAACACAGCCTTCCCCCTTTCCGGGCTATATCCTTTTTCTGAGCGCCAGTAATGCTCAGGATCGCGCCTACACGGCCTATGCCTGCGGTGACTCGCTGGATGAAGCATGGCAGCACGCGCAGGATGATTTACAACGTTGGGCGAGCCAACAGAGCCGCCAGCCCATCTGGCTGCGCGTCGATCTGGTTGATAAAATTCAGACCCTGCGCTGGGATGCTCTGCAAGAAAAGCTCGGCAAGACTAAGCGTAACTATTTCCGCTTTGGTCTGAGCTTTACGCCCGACTTCCGCCAGCCGATCCTTGAGCAGGAAATCAATGCTAACGCACTGATGTACCACGGCGCGGAAGGTGTCGCGACGCCTAATGCCGCTAATCTGGCGCACTATGGCCGCTGGCGCTTTGGTCACGCATTACGCTGGCCGGATGAACCGCAGCAGCTTATCTGGCGCTTCAATACCCGCAGCGTTTTCAGCGACGGTAAACAGGTTTATCCCATTGAATCTCAAGGCCGTAATGCAGGCTATCGCCAGTTAACACACTGGCAGGAAGAGGCGCTTGACCCGATGATTTTCTCCGCCACCGACTATCTGGCACGGCAGGTGAAAAAATCGGGCCGCTATCACTACGGCTGGTTCCCCTGCTTTGACCGCCCGATTCCAACCTACAACGCTTTGCGTCACGCCAGCTCGACCTACGCGCTGCTGGAAGGCTGGGAAGTCACTCAGCAACCGACGCAGCTCGCCGCCATTGAACGCGCGTTACGCGATCTCTCCAGCGAGCTTATCGCCACCCGGAAACTGCCGGACGGCAGCGAGGCCGATTTTCTCATCGACACCGGCGGCGAAATTAAGCTCGGCGGCAACGCAGTGTGTATTCTGGCGATGAGCAAATACACTGAGCTGACCGGCGATGAGCGCTATCTGCCGCAAATGCAGCGCCTCGCCAACGGCATTGGCTTTATGCAAAAGCCCGACACCGGCGGGTTTAACCACGTCCTGCACGCGGTCGATCTGTCGCTTAAAGCGGAACACCGCATTATTTATTACGACGGCGAAGCCGCCTTTGCACTGATGCGTCTATACGGCCTGACCAAAGATCCACGCTGGCTGGCAATCGTTGAACGCGCCATGGATCACTTTATTGCGCAGAAGCACTGGCAGGCTCACGACCACTGGCTAAGCTACTGTGTAAATGAGCTAACGCTGTACCGCCCGCTTGAACGCTACTACCAGTTCGGGCTGGACAACGTTCGCGATCACCTCGACTTTGTAACCCATAGGGTAACCACCTACCCTACGCTACTGGAGCTGATGATGGCGGCATCGCGTATGCTGGCTCGTCTGGCAGACTCCGAACACCGTCATCTGCTGGAAGGGTTCGATCTCGACAAATTCAACCAGGCGCTGGAAACACGAGCACGCTATCTCGCAAACGGCTTTTTCTGGCCGGAGTTGGCTATGTTCTTCAAAAACCCGCCTCGCATCGTTGGCAGCTTCTTTATCCGTCACCACAGCTTCCGGGTACGCATTGATGATGTTGAGCACTACCTCTCCGGCTATGTTGCTTACCGAAAACACTGGCGTCATCAGCATGGCTACACGGCATAACTCCTTAATGACGAGCGTGGCATAAATGAAGCGCCTGGCGGCTCTCGCGCGGGCCTTTCGCTGGAAACGATGGTTGCCATTGTTTCTGGCGCTGCTGCTTGTTCCACCGGACTTGGGCGCGGGCTGGGATTTTAATACCATCAATGCCCGCACTCAGCGCTTGTACGGCCCGGCTTCGCCAACCGCGCAGCGTAATATAGACGACTGGCAGTTATTGCTTAAAAAACCGCCAGAGGGCAATATTCAGGCCACCCTGAATCGCGTGAACCAGTTCTTCAATTCGCGCATCCGCTTTGTCGACGACATCACGGTATGGGGCCAGGAAGATTATTGGGCGACGCCGGTTGAAGCATTGCGAAAAGGCGCGGGGGATTGCGAAGATTACGCGCTGGCGAAATATTTCACCCTACGAGAATTAGGTGTTCCTGCCAGCCAGCTGCGGATTACCTACGTTAAAGCATTACAATTAAATCAGGCACATATGGTGGTCACTTGGTATTCAACCCCGGACGCGATTCCGCTGGTTCTCGATAATCTGAAACCCGCCATATTACCCGCCACCGCCCGTAGCGACCTGCTTCCCGTTTATTCGTTTAACGGTGAAGGTTTGTGGATCCCACAAGCCAGCGGCAGCAAGCGCGTGGGTGACAGTAAAAGGCTCTCTCGTTGGCAGGATCTTCTCACCAGGATGCGTGCAGAAGGGTTTGTAATTAATGAATAGGAAGCGGTCATGTCCCTTTATAAACAGCTACTGATTGGCATCTGTCTGTTTACGCTGACGATCTTCTGCGGCAATTTTTTTGCGACGCTGGAAAGTTCCCGCGAGCAGTATCATAACCAACTGGGCGCACATGCTCAGGACGCCGCCACGGCGCTCGGTCTCTCGCTGACCGCGCACATCGACGACCCGGTGATGACGGAGCTGATGGTGAACTCCATTTTCGATAGCGGCTATTTCTATCGAATTCAGGTCGTGGATATCAAAACCGGCAAACCGATTATTGAACGGCAAAATATTCCACCGAGCGCCAACGTACCGAACTGGTTTGTGCGCATGGTGCACCTCAATCCTGGCCAGGGGGAAGCCGTGGTCATGCGAGGGTGGACCCAGGCAGCGCGCGTTGAAGTCATCAGCCACCCGATGTTCGCCCTGGCGAGACTGTGGAGCAGCCTGGTTGCCAGCTTCCTCTGGCTCACCGGCTGTAGCGCGCTGTGTATTCTTGGCGCGATGGTTCTGCTGCGCCATCGTCTGCGCCCGCTAAATTACATTGTTGAGCAGGCGACGGCCATCAGCCGCCGCGAGTTCCTGAGCCTACCTGCTCTGCCGAAAACGCCGGAATTACGCCGGGTGGTTGAAGCGACCAACATGATGGTCACGCAGCTTAAAGCGCTGTTTAGCGAGCAGGCGCAGCGCACCGAAAGCCTTCGCCAGGAAGCTTACAACGACAGCCTGACCGGCCTGAATAACCGCCGGGCGTTCGATATTAAATTCCAGAACCGCCTGAGCGATGAAGACCACGCGGACGGCAACCTGATTTTGTTACGTGTACAGGATCTGATGGGCCTTAACCAGCGTCTTGGCGGCGCAAGCACGGATAAACTTTTAATCGCGGTTGCCGATATTCTCAACGATCTGCAGCAGCGCTTCTTCCCCGCCGAAGGCTTTGTCGCCCGCGTGCGCGGCGGTGAGTTCGCCATTATCACCTCTTCGGTGCTGCCTAAAGAGATGGAGAGCTTTGCCAACTCCCTCAGCACCCAGTTGAAGGCGCTGAATGAAACGGGGCTGAGCGATGTTAACCCGGTCGCCCATTTTGCCGAGGTCGCCTTCCACTTCGGCGACACTCCGCAGAACCTGCTGCGTCAGGCGGATCAGATTCTGGTCGCGGCAGAAGCCGATATGCGCACCTTTGTCGATCCTGACGTGGTACAACAGCAGGTACCGGATGAAGACCACCACCAGTGGCACCAGCGGCTCACCGCTATTCTGGATAAAGAAGCCTTCGAGCTTTACTCGCAGCCGGTGTATGAGTGCAACAACAAGCATATTGTTTTGCATAGAAAAATACTGGCGCGTATTAAAACGGAAGAAGGTGAAATTATCCCAGCAGGCCGCTTTATTCCGTGGGTGCGTCGCCTGGCGCTTGGCCGCCGTATGGACGTGGTGATGCTCAAGCAGACGCTTCGCGCGATGGAAAGCACCACTCACGCCTTTGCCCTCAGCATCAGCGGTGAAAGCGTGGCTGATGATGAAAGCCTGAACGCTCTGCTTCAGCCGCTGAAAACTGCACGTCATCTCACCTCGCGATTAACGCTTGAGCTCGATGAGAACGAACTTCCCGAGCCAGAACGCGTCAGCGTGCTGGTGAAAAAATTGCAGGAACTGGGCTGCGGCCTTGGGATCCAACACTTCGGCGGTCGCTTCCATCTGATTGGCAACCTGCCACAGTGGGGGCTTGCCTGGATTAAAGTTGACGGTGGCTACATTCACCACATCAACGAAGAAGAAGACAAAAAGCTCTTTATCGAAGCCATCTATTGGGCAACACGGCAGATCAATTTGCCACTCATTGCCGAGCGTGTGGAAACGGAAGGTGAGCTGGCCGTACTGGAGAAAATCGGCCTGCATGGCGCGATGGGGCGTTATTTCAGCGATGCCAGCACACTACAATAAATCTCAGGAGAGCAGCCATGCACTATATCGAACGTGATGCCGAAGGACGCATAGTCCGGATTGAAATCGTAGAATTCAACGGGATGACCGAACAGGCCGAAGAAGCCACTGCGGAAATCAATGAGTGGTTAAAAGTAAATAGTATTCGCACGGCGACAATTCAGCAATTGCAGCAAAGCGATCTCAATATGGTTCGTGTTCTGGAAGACCTTATTGAGGTATTAATGAGTAAAGGAATCATCAGTATTACCGACCTACCGCCCGCCGCGCAGAGCAAATTACTGAGTCGTGCTCAAGCCCGTCAGGCTTTAAGCGGGCTGGAAGGGCTCATCGGCGATGACGATGACAGACTGATTTAGCTTAATCTTAATATTAATATTTCAGGTACATGACTTTGTACCTGAGTATTATTAGCCATCTAATCGTTAATCATTATTTATTCCCACCTACTAACTTTTCACAAGACATCTCCATTAAAACAACATTAAAATCAAAGAATGATTTTTATATTTGCAATAGTCTTAGATAAAACTCAAAGATGTTGTCTTATTCCGAAGATTCTGGGAACGGAAATATAAGAAGTTTTAATCTATGTAATTGAATACGTAGAAAGACTTTGCACTAACCAGCACTTTAACAGTGCTCCAGCGGCAATGGACAAGCCCGCATAAAATGAAGGGGGGATGATTCAGATGAACGGTGTAGCCGGCACAATTAAAGCGATCATCGGTCAGGTTTTCGCTATTTCACCAGATGGCAGCAGACGCTTATTGGTGGAAGGCGATAAAATCCTGGCCGGAGAGCAACTCGAAACTGGCGCAAACGGCGCCGTCACACTCACCCTTCCTGATGGGAAAACGCTGGATCTCGGTCGCGATAGCCACTGGGATGGCACCCACAGTATTGCCGCAACCCCAAATGTCACAGACCAAACGGACATTGCAGCGATACAGCAAGCCATTGCCGAAGGTCAGGATCCTACACAAATTCTTGAAGCCACTGCCGCAGGCCCGCAAACCCCAACTGGGAGCGGAGAGCCAGGCGCTGGCGGCGCACACACGCACGTTATTCTCGACCTGACCGGTGAAATCGTCGATCCCACCGCCGGTTATCCGACCGAAGGCCTCGATTTTCCCGACACGCCAATAGCAGAAGAACTCACCATCCTCGATCGCGCCGAAAGCGAGATCGCTGGAGA
>PPYF01028245.1_pt1 | contig 24430 bp, 22 predicted proteins | sample 1559871 | NCBI WGS metagenome assembly PPYF01 (sample SAMN08240021, study PRJNA423297) | Human gut metagenome, whole genome shotgun sequencing project. | reverse complement strand
GATATAAGGTTACTGAGCACAGGTACTATGAACGGTAACTATATAAGATTGGAAGTTAAGGATTGATAAAATGAAATTCTGTGGTATAGTAAAACCTGAGTAAAATAGAAGTAGAGGGACAGATTATGAATGACATTTTATACCGCGCAGCAGCGTATCTGCTTATTATTGCACTTGGAGTTTTTCTGAAGAAAGTCGGATTTTTTCATGAACAGGATTTTCGTACACTTGCAAAAATTTTGCTGAATATCACGTTGCCTTGTGCAATTATCTATTCATTTTCAAAAGTAGATTTTCAGATTTCGCTTTTAACAGTGACGGGACTTAGTCTTTTTGTTGGAATTCTTATGATGTTTATTGCGTTTTTTACATCGAGAATGACCGGAAAAAAAGAGAATATTCCGTTTGATATTTTAAATTTGTCAGGATATAATATCGGAAATTTCTGCCTGCCGTTTGCACAGAGCTTTTTAGAGCCGCTCAGTCTTCTTGGCATCACATTATTTGATATGGGAAATGCTTTTTATTGTAACGGTGGGGCAAAGGCAGTTGCGGAAGTATTTAAAAACTCTATACATAGAATGCCGGGGACAGAGACAGATACCAAAACGCAGTTAAAAAATTCGCTGAAGACTATGGGGCGGGCATTGAGTAGATCCACTCCGTTTCTTGTTTATTTTGGAATGTTGATTGTTCTGATTCTAGGGATTCCGATTCCCAGACTTGTATTGTCGGTTACACAGATTGGCTCCAATGCCAATGCATTTACGGCGATGCTGATGATTGGAGTCGGATTTAAACTGAATATTAAAAAAGATGGAATCAGTCATGTGATCCGGATTCTGTTCACGCGTTATGCAGTGACCATATCATTTGCTGCGATTGCTTTTTTCTGTCTGCCCTTCCCGCTGCAGATCAGACAAGCGCTTGTTCTTGCATTTTTAAGCCCGATTGCCAGCGCCTGCCCGGCTTATACAGATGCTCTGGGAGAAGATTATGAGCTTTCCAGTACAATTAATTCTATTTCGATGCTGATCAGTATCGGACTGATCACAGCTGCATTGATTGTCATGTTGTAAAGATACGTGTTGATTTTTCCGGTGATGTTTAGTAGAATATTACCAGTAGAGACAGGAGGAAATATCATGTCAGAAATTACAACAGTAGTACTGGATGCTATGGGTGGAGATAATGCTCCGGCTGCAATGATTGACGGCGCAATTGATGCCATTTCCAAGGAAAAGAATGTAAAAGTCATTCTGGTCGGTATTGAAGACGTCATAAGAAAAGGTCTGGAAGGCAAGACCTACAATCCAGAGCAGATCGAGATTGTGAATGCGACAGAAGTGATCGAGACAGCAGAGCCGCCGGTACATGCTATACGCAGGAAGAAAGATTCTTCCATCGTAGTCGGGATGAAGCTTGTAAAAGAGGGAAAAGCAGATGCTTTTGTATCTGCTGGAAGTTCAGGAGCGATTCTTGTGGGCGGACAGGTGATCGTTGGCAGAATCAAAGGTGTTGACCGTGCGCCATTAGCTCCGCTTATTCCAACGGAAAAAGGAGTTTCTCTTTTGATTGACTGTGGTGCGAATGTAGACGCCAGACCGGCACATCTTCTTCAGTTTGCCAAGATGGGTTCCATCTATATGGAGAATGTTCTTGGTATAAAGGATCCGAAGGTAGGTATCGTGAATATCGGTGCGGAAGAAGAGAAGGGCAATGCACTGGTCAAAGATACATTTCCACAGTTAAAAGAACTTCCGGGAATTAATTTTATCGGAAGTGTGGAGGCGAGAGAGATTCCACATGGCCAGGCAGATGTAATTGTCTGTGAAGCATTCGTGGGAAATGTGATCTTAAAGCTTTATGAAGGACTGGGGGCTGTTCTTGTCGATAAGATCAAAGGCGGTATGATGTCGACCCTTAGAAGTAAGATAGGTGCACTTCTTGTAAAACCGGCGCTTAAGACGACTTTGAAGACATTCGATGCTACAGAGTACGGTGGAGCTCCGCTTCTGGGACTGAACGGTCTTGTAGTTAAGACCCATGGAAGTGCGAAAGCAAAAGAAGTGACGAATACGATCATTCAGTGTGTCACATTTAAACAACAGAATATCAGTGAGAAAATCAAAGCAAGTATTCAGGCGGAAGAAGCTGCCGCTGAATAATAGAATGAACAAACAAGCAAAAGGAGACGTAATTATGGAGTTTGAAAAACTGAAAAAAATTATTGCAGAGGTCTGTGATGTTGACGAGGACAAAATTACAATGGATTCTACATTCAAGGATGATCTGGACGCAGATTCCTTGGATGTATTCCAGATTGTTACAGCTATAGAGGATGAGTTTGAACTTGAGATCAGTGATGAAGATGCTGAGAAGATCGTAACAGTAGGAGATGCTGTTGAGCAGATCCAGAATGCAACTGGAAACAACTAAGATATTATAAGTGAGAAAGTCCGGAAAAAAGGGCTTTCTCTCTTTCTGACTATAGGAGAATGAGCATGAAGAGAAATTTAAAAGAACTAGAACATAGAATCGGATATACATTTCAGGATTTTGCGCTTCTTAAGAAGGCGATGAGTCACAGCTCCTATGTGAATGAAGAGCATCTTCCGAAGTATGAATGTAATGAGCGCCTGGAATTCCTGGGTGATGCAGTACTGGAACTTGTGTCCAGTGAATTTTTATTTTTTGAACATCCGACAACTCCGGAAGGAGAATTAACAAAGACCCGCGCCAGCATGGTCTGCGAACCGGCACTCGCATTTTGTGCACGGGAGATTGAACTTGGAGAATATCTGCTTCTTGGAAAAGGAGAGGATGCAACAGGAGGAAGGAAGAGAGAATCTGTTACTTCTGATGCTATGGAGGCACTGATTGGTGCAATCTATGTAGACGGTGGTTTTGCTAATGCAAAAGAGTTTATCAACCGATTCATTTTAAAAGACCTGGAGAATAAAAAGCTCTTTTATGATAGCAAGACTATCCTGCAGGAAATTGTGCAGGCACATTTTAAAGAAGAACTTTCTTACCATCTGGTTGGGGAAGAGGGACCAGATCACGATAAAACTTTCCAGGTCGAACTTCAGATCGGAGAACAGGTCTATGGAATCGGAAAAGGACGTACAAAAAAGAGCGCAGAACAGGAAGCTGCCTACAAGACCATTCTGATGCTCCACAAAAAGAATATAAAGTAGGTGTTGTATGTATTTAAAAAGCATAGAAGTGCAGGGGTTTAAGTCCTTTGCAAATAAGATAAAATTCGATTTTCACAACGGTATTACAGGAATTGTCGGACCAAATGGAAGTGGTAAGAGTAATGTAGCCGATGCGGTGCGGTGGGTACTTGGTGAACAGCGTGTCAAGCAGCTTCGAGGCGGCACAATGCAAGATGTTATCTTTTCCGGTACAGAGAACCGTAAACCGTTAAGCTATGCGTCTGTAGCAATCACATTGGATAATTCAGATCATAAACTTGCGATTGATTTCGAAGAAGTTACGGTAACAAGAAAGTTATACCGTTCTGGTGAAAGTGAATATCTGATCAATGGCAGTGCATGCAGGCTGAAAGATATTAATGAATTATTTTATGATACAGGTATCGGTAAAGAAGGATACTCCATTATCGGACAGGGACAGATTGACAAGATCTTAAGTGGTAAACCGGAAGAGCGGCGAGAGTTGTTTGATGAGGCTGCCGGTATTGTAAAATTCAAAAGACGTAAGAGTATGTCTGTGAAGAAGCTGGAAGAGGAACAGCAGAATCTGATCCGTGTCAATGATATTCTTTCGGAGCTTGAGAAGCAGGTCGGCCCATTGGAACGGCAGTCTGAGAAAGCAAGAGAATATCTGAAGAAAAAAGAAGAACTGAAGACTTATGATATCAATATGTTTCTGTTAGAAGCAGACCGCCTGAAAGAGCAGATCCGGGATGTGGAAGCAAAAGATAATCTGACAAAGGCTCAGATGGGAGAAGCAAACCGCTTGTATGAAGATACAAAGCAGGAATATGAAAGTATTGAAGAACAAGTCGATACGATGGACGCGTCTATTGAGACTTATAATCGCAAACTTACTGAGACAAGCATGTTAAAACAACAGTTGGAGAATCAGATTGCTCTAACAAGCTTCAGATCCGTATTGCAAGTCTTAGCTCTGATATTGAAAAGAACCAGAATGATATTCGGGAAATTCTCGGAAACCGTGCATCCACAAAAGCTCAGATCCAGAAGTTCGATACTATGATGGAACAGATCCAGGTGCGGAAATCCGGACTGAACCAGAGATATTTTGGTGCGCAAAGTGAAGCCGGTCTTCAGAAAGAACAATATGAGACATTTTATGCGGAATTAAAAGAAGTATCAGATCAGATTATTTCCTTTGCAGAAGAGAAGAAGAACTATGAATCACAGATTCAGGAACTTCAAAAGTCTCTAAATGAAAAAAATGAGCAGATCCGTGCAAGTCAGAGTGCTTACCACAGAGAGCATTCACGCCTGGAGTCTCTTAGAAATATGACTGAACGCTACGACGGATACGGTAACAGTATTAAGCGTGTTATGGATAACCGCAGTCATGAAAAAGGGCTGTTAGGTGTTGTTGCAGATATTATTAAAGTAGAAAAAAAATATGAGACAGCCATTGAGACGGCTCTTGGCGGCAGTATCCAGAATATTGTTACAGATAACGAACAGACAGCAAAACGTATGATTGAATTTTTGAAAAAGAATAAATTCGGTCGTGCAACATTTCTCCCACTGACGCAGATCCGTTCCCATGGAGGAATTGCTCAGCCACAGGCATTGAATGAAGCAGGAGTTATCGGTCTTGCAGACACTCTTGTTATGGTGGAAGACAAGTACCTGGAACTGGCAGGCTCTCTGCTTGGCAGAACACTGGTTGTCGATCATATTGATCACGGACTTGCCATTGCAAGAAAATACAGGCAGTCTATTCGAATTGTAACGCTGGAAGGTGATCTGATCAATCCGGGTGGTTCTATGACTGGTGGAGCATTCAAGAATTCCAGCAACCTTTTAAGTAGACGCCGTGAGATAGAAGAGCTGGAGCAGGCTGTCCAAAAACTCCGTGCTGATGTAGCAAAGACAGAGCAGGAGATCGCGGAGTTGAAAAACAATCGTTCCAGTTACTATGATAAAATCGAACAGATCAAAGATTTACTACAGAAAGCATATGTCCGCCAAAATACAGCGAAGATGAATGCTGATCAGGCAAAGAGCAAGATCGAAGCAGCGAATCAGACTGCGCTGGAAATTCAGAAAGAGACACAGCAACTGGATCAGGAGATCAGTGATATCATGGATAATCAGCAGTCCATCAATGTAGAGCTGGATACGTCTGAACAGTTAGAACGTGACCTGAATAAACAGATTGAAGAAGGGCATTCAGGATGAGATTGAAAAGGCGAAGAAGACACGTGAAGATCTGAACCAGCGCCATAAAGATTTCTTACAGAAGCGTGAAGACCTCTCCAGGCAGATTTCTGATCTGGATAAAGAAATCTTCCGTCTGGAGAGTCAGAAAAACAGTTATGAAGAAGCTGCCGAGAAGCAGATCAATTATATGTGGGAAGAGTATGAACTCACTTATAATCGTGCGATGGAGCTTAGGAATGAAAATTTAACGGATGTTGCGAAGATGAAAAAGCGTATTCAGGAATTAAAGGGAGAAATACGCGCTTTGGGAAATGTTAATGTCAATGCCATTGAGGACTATAAAAATGTATCGGAGCGATATGAGTTCTTAAAGACGCAGCATGATGATCTCGTGGAAGCAGAAGCAACACTGGAAAAAATTATCGCAGAATTGGACGAAGCGATGCGAAAGCAGTTCACAGAGCAGTTCGCACACATTTGTCAGGAATTCGACCACGTATTTAAGCAATTGTTCGGAGGTGGAAAAGGTACATTGGAACTGATGGACGATGAAGATGTTCTGGAAGCAGGAATTCGTATTATTGCTCAGCCACCTGGAAAGAAACTGCAGAATATGATGCAGTTATCTGGTGGAGAGAAGGCTCTGACAGCAATCTCATTATTATTTGCAATTCAGAATCTCAAGCCGTCCCCGTTCTGTCTGCTTGACGAGATTGAGGCAGCACTGGACGATAGCAATGTTGACCGTTTTGCACAGTATCTGCATAAGCTTACAAAGAATACACAGTTCATTGTCATTACGCACAGACGAGGTACAATGACTGCGGCAGACCGTCTGTACGGAATCACCATGCAGGAAAAAGGAATTTCGACACTTGTGTCCGTCAGTCTTCTGGAAGATGAACTGGACGATTAGAGAAAGCGCAGGTAAGATAGAACGTAGAAGTATGTCATGCAATTGCATGACGCGCACCTCGCAGCAAGAATGCCGAGGCATTCTTGAATGTTGGCAGGGAGCCGGCCTTGAAAGGAGTAAAAGTATGGCAGAAGAAAAGAAAGGTTTTTTCAGACGACTTGTCGATGGTCTCACAAAGACAAGAGATAATATTGTGTCCGGCATGGACAGTATTTTTAACGGATTTACACATATTGATGAGGACTTTTATGAAGAACTGGAGGAAGTCCTCATCATGGGCGATCTCGGAGTTCAGGCAACGTATGATATTCTGGACAAATTAAGAGAAAAGGTAAAAACCCAGCATATCAAAGAACCTGTTGAATGCAGACAAATCCTGATTGACAGCATCAAAGAGCAGATGGACGTCGGAGAAGCTGCTTATGAATTTGAAGAGAGAACTTCGGTGGTCATGGTCATTGGAGTGAATGGTGTCGGAAAGACAACTACGATTGGTAAATTAGCTGGAAAACTCCGCAGTCAGAATAAAAAAGTTGTGCTGGCTGCCGCAGATACATTTCGTGCTGCAGCGGGAGAGCAGTTGAAAGAGTGGGCGAACCGTGCACAAGCAGAATTGATCGGAGGCCAGGAAGGTTCTGATCCTGCAGCCGTAGTCTATGACGCAGTTGCAGCTGCCAAGGCAAGACATGCCGATGTACTTTTGATTGATACTGCCGGACGGCTTCACAATAAGAAGAACCTGATGGAAGAGCTTCGTAAAATGAATAAAATCATTGACCGTGAATTTCCGGACGCATATCGTGAGACACTGGTAGTGCTAGATGCCACAACAGGTCAGAATGCACTTGCTCAGGCAAAGGAATTTAATGAAGTTGCTGATATTACCGGTGTTATCCTGACAAAAATGGATGGAACTGCAAAAGGTGGTATTGCAGTTGCAATCCAGGCGGAACTTGGTATTCCGGTAAAATATATCGGTGTAGGCGAGACGATTGACGATCTGCAGAAATTTAATTCTGATACATTTGTAAATGCATTGTTTGATGTAAAAGGAGAGCATGAAGTATGTTAACATTAGAAAAATTTGAAGAGGCAAGCGAAATTGTAAAAAACGTAACTCTTCCGACGAAACTGGTATACAGTGAAAACTTAAGCCAGCAGACGGGCGGTAAGGTTTATCTGAAGCCGGAAAATATGCAGTATACAGGAGCTTATAAAGTGCGTGGCGCGTATTATAAGATCAGCACAATGTCTGAAGAGGCAAGAGCAAAAGGACTGGTGGCTGCATCAGCCGGAAACCATGCACAGGGTGTTGCATACGCAGCACAGAAATTCGGATGCAAGGCTACAATCGTTATGCCAACAGTAACACCATTGATCAAAGTAAATCGTACAAAAAGCTATGGCGCAGAGGTGATTCTTTACGGAGATGTCTATGATGATTCCTGTGCGTATGCCGAAAAACTGGCCCAGGAGCGCGGAAGTACATTTGTGCATCCGTTTGATGATCTGGACATCGTAGCAGGTCAGGGAAGTATTGCAATGGAAATTGTGCAGGAGCTTCCGACCGTCGATTATATTCTTGCGCCAGTTGGCGGCGGCGGATTGATTACAGGTGTATCTACACTTGCAAAAATGTTGAATCCAAAGATTAAAGTGATCGGTGTTGAGCCTGCTGCTGCGCCAAGTATGACAATGGCACTTGCTTCTGGCGAGCCGGTTACATTGGACAGTGCAAATACCATAGCAGACGGTACTGCAGTAAAACGTGTCGGAGACCGCATTTTCGAGTATGCAAAGAAGAACATCGACCAGATGCTGACTGTAGAAGATGATGAGCTTGTCGGAGCTTTCCTCGATATGGTCGAAAATCATAAAATGATTGTTGAGAATTCCGGACTGCTGACAGTTGCAGCACTCAAGCAGTTAGATTTGAAAGGAAAGAAGGCGGTTGCAATTTTAAGTGGAGGCAACATGGATGTTATCACAATGTCTTCCATTGTACAGCATGGACTGATTCAGAGAGACCGTATCTTTTCGGCATCTGTATTACTTCCGGATAAACCGGGACAGCTTGCGCTTGTTGCTCAGACGATTGCTGATCCCCCAGCTGATATAGCCTCCGGCAGGATTGCAGAGGTGCGCAGTAGAAGTATGTCATGCAATTGCATGACGCGCACCTTGCAGCAAGAATGCCGAGGCATTCTTGAATAAAAATATCATAGAAGAGAAAACCAGAAAGAGCAAGATTCAAAAAAGTTTCGGGTTTTCTCTTTTTGCTATGGGATTTTTGAAGGATTTTTGTTTTGTCTCTTGACATATGAGATTGGATTGTATACAATTATACACGAAGTGCATTATATAAAAAGAAAGGTGACTTTTTAGTATCAGAAAGATTCCAGGAGGTCACGAAGAAGGTTAAAATTATGGAAGAGTATCAGGACCGTTCTCTTAGAGGAAGGGTATTTGAAAAATTGAGGGAGGATATTTTATCCGGTGTCTATAAGGATTGTGATGAACTTAGGGAGATTACAATCGGTGAGGAGATGGGAGTCAGCAGGACTCCGGTCCGTGAGGCACTTAGGCAACTGGAACTGGAAGGACTTGTAAAGATCATTCCTAATAAAGGAGCCTATGTAACAGGTATTACGCCGAAAGACGTTCAGGATATTTACATGATTCGTTCTATGTTGGAAGGTATGTGCGCCAGATGGGCGACAGAGCACATCACTCCAGAACAGATTGAGCAGCTGGAAGAAATTGTTCTATTATCTGAGTTTCATTTGAAAAAGGATAAGGACAAAGTTGTTCAGGTGTCAGATCTTGACGGTAAATTCCATCATGTTCTATATGAAGCATCCAACAGCCGGATTATGGAACATACGTTATCGGACTTTCATAAATATGTAAAGATGGCACGTATGTTGTCTGTAGGCGCAAAAAACCGGGCTGAGAAGTCCATCGAGGAGCACAAGGCAATTTTGGAAGCAATCAAAAAAGGGGATGCTGATGAAGCGGAAAGACTTGCAAATCTGCACATCATGCATGTAATGGAAAATCTTCATATCGAAATTGAAGATTAATGTTTCAAATTGTAAGAATCATATAAGTAAAGTTTATATAGTGGCAGGAGGACAAAGACATGGCGAAAATTAAAATGACAACACCAATTGTAGAGATGGACGGAGATGAGATGACAAGAATTCTCTGGAAGATGATCAAAGAACATCTTCTGAATCCATTTATTGAGTTAAATACAGATTATTATGATCTTGGACTTGAACATCGTAATGAGACGAATGATCAGGTTACATTTGATTCCGCAGAAGCAACAAAGAAGTACAAAGTAGCAGTAAAATGTGCAACAATTACACCGAATGCTGCGCGTATGCCAGAGTATAATCTGAAGGAAATGTGGAAAAGCCCGAATGGTACCATCCGTGCAATTTTAGATGGAACTGTATTCCGTGCACCGATTGTTGTAAAAGGAATCGAGCCATGCGTTAAAAATTGGAAAAAGCCAATTACCATTGCAAGACATGCTTATGGTGATGTATATAAAAATACAGAAATCAAAGTTCCTGGACCTGGAAAGGTAGAGCTTGTGTATACAGGAGATGATGGAACACAGATCAAAGAACTTGTCCACAAATATGACGGACCAGGGGTTGCTCAGGGAATCCATAACCTCTGTGGTTCTATCGAGAGCTTTGCCAGAAGCTGCTTCAATTACGCATTAGACACAAAGCAGGATCTCTGGTTCGCAACAAAAGATACAATTTCTAAGAAATATGACCACACATTCAAAGACATTTTCCAGGAAATCTTTGATGCAGAATATAAAGAAAAATTCGATGAAGCCGGTATCGAATATTTCTACACATTGATCGATGATGCTGTAGCGCGTGTTATGAAATCTGAAGGAGGCTACATCTGGGCATGCAAGAACTATGATGGAGATGTTATGAGCGATATGATTTCTTCTGCATTTGGTTCTCTTGCCATGATGACATCCGTGCTTGTATCACCGGAAGGATATTACGAGTATGAAGCTGCTCACGGTACAGTACAGCGTCATTATTACAAGCATTTGAAAGGTGAAGAAACTTCTACTAACTCTGTTGCAACAATCTTTGCATGGAGCGGAGCTCTTCGTAAACGTGGTGAACTGGATCAAAATCAGGAGCTGATGGATTTTGCAGATAAATTAGAGAAGGCAACGATTGATACAATTGAGGAAGGAAAGATGACAAAAGATCTGGCTCTTATCACAACACTTCCGAATCCAACAGTGTTAAACAGTGAAGACTTTATTAAAGCGATTGCTGAAAAGTTAGTATAGAAAGAGTTGAAATACATGGAATACTGGGATATTTATGATAAAAACAAACAGCTGACCGGGCGAAAAATGAAGCGCAATGACTGGTGCCTGAAAGAGGATGAGTATCACTTGACAGTGTTAGGTGTGATCCGCCGTCCAGATGGAAAATATTATGATAGTATCAAACGTGTTTTTGAAGAGTAGAAAAATGAGCTGGCTTATTCGGCCAGCTCTTCCCATTTTTCATATAAAGTTTCAAGTTCAGCGTCAATTTCTGCACGTTCTTTTGCAAGTTCCTGACATTTTACTGAATTCGTATAAACTTCCTCCTGCGCCATTAGAATATCAATTTCAGCACTTCTATCTTCCAGAACACCAATCCGTTCTTCTGTCTTTTTGAATTCATTGGCGCGTTTCCGTTCTTTTGCCTGAGCTTCTTTTTGTTCCTGCCAGCTTAACTTTGAATCAGAGGCCAAGTCAGTAGTTGCAGAAGAGGAATTATTTTCTAAGCGAGACGTATTGGAATATGCGGCTGTCAGTTCTTCTTTTTTCTCAAGATAATAATCATAATTTCCAATATAATTTACAAACGTATGATTAACAAGATCCATGATACGTGTTGCAGTCTGATTGATAAAGTAACGGTCGTGTGAAACATAAAGAACCGTTCCTGTGTAATTATTCAGTGCATGTTCCAGAATTTCTTTTGATGTAATATCCAGATGGTTGGTCGGCTCATCGAGAATCAGGAAGTTCGCTTCAGAAAGCATCAGCTTTGCAAGGGACACGCGTCCACGTTCGCCACCGCTTAAGTCACCAATAAGTTTAAATACATCATCTCCGGTAAATAAAAATGCTGCCAGCACTTTACGGATCTGCGTGTTATTAAGATTAGGATAGTCATCGGAAATCTCCTGGAAAATAGTTTTTTCCATATGCAGAACGTGATGTTCCTGATCGTAGTAACCAATCTTTACATTAGAACCGAGACGGAAACTTCCAGAATCAGCTTTGAGTACCTGATTTAAAATCTTAAGGATTGTTGTTTTTCCGGTTCCATTATCTCCGATGATCGCGACATGTTCCCCACGCTTGATTTCGAAGCTGACATCTTCAAATAAAATCTGTGGTGGAAATGCTTTGCTTAAATGCTCGACACTTAAGACATCATTACCGCTGACACAGGAAGGTTCCAGTGTTAAATGCATATCTGTATGTAGTTCCATCGGTTTTTCAACCGGGGTCATCTTATCCAGCATCTTTTCACGGCTTTCTGCACGCTTGATGGATTTTTCGCGGTTGAAGGAGCGGAGCTTTTCAATGACCGCTTCCTGATGCTTAATTTCCTGCTGCTGGTTCAGATACTCTTTCATTCTGGCTTCACGGAGCATTTCTTTTTTTTGGGCGTAATCTGTATAATTGCCCATGAAAGTGGTAAGCTTGCCAAGTTCAATCTCGACGACTTTTGTTACAACCCGGTTCAGGAAATACCGGTCATGAGAGACAATCAGTACTGCACCGGGATAATTCAGAAGATAAGTTTCCAGCCATGAGATGGAATTTAAATCCAAATGGTTGGTTGGCTCGTCCAAAAGCAGAATATCTGGCTTTGTGAGGAGCAGTTTTCCGAGAGAAACACGGGTTTTCTGACCTCCGGATAAAGTTGCGACCGGTTTTGCGAATTCTTCTTCTGTAAATCCCAGTCCTTTTAAAACACCAGTGATCTCACTTTCGCAGGCGTATCCATTTTCACGTTCGAATGCTGCTGTAAGCCGCTGGTATGTATTCATACGTTCTTCCAGACGTTCTCCGCTTAAATGCTTCATTTCCTGTTCGATCTCACGAATCTGCCGCTCCATGTCGAGAATATCGGCTTTTGCTGTGCGCACCTCTTGATAGATCGTATGGTCATTATTCATATCCTGATGCTGTGCCAGATATCCCATCGTCTTGCCGCGTGTCAGAACAACATTGCCGCCGTCCGCCTGTATCTCACCAACGATCATCTTAAGAAGTGTTGTCTTTCCGGCACCGTTCGGTCCTACGAGAGCTGCTTTTTCGTGGTCTTCTATATGAAAGGAGCCGCCGGAGACAATTACTTCTTCTCCAAAGGCTTTTTCGATATTGTGACATGCAAGTATCATCCTATCCTCCTTGATAAAAATCCTGTGATTTTGAGAAATAAAGATGCCGCAGGGCTGCGTCCGGCGCTGCGACCGCATAATTTTGGCATCATCTTATACTATTATAACGAAAATACTACAAAAAACAACTAAAAAGTTTGACATTATACTAACGATTGCCTATAATAATGAGTAGAAATTTTTGAAGGAAGGAGGTACGGATCATGCAAAACAGGGGAATTTCACAGGCAGTTATCCGTAGATTACCCAGATATTATAGATACCTTGGGGAGCTAATCGAGCAGGGAGTAGAACGAATCTCTTCCAATGAGCTTAGTAAAAGAATGAAAGTCACAGCTTCCCAGATTCGTCAGGATCTTAACAATTTTGGCGGATTCGGACAACAGGGATATGGCTATAATGTAAAATATCTGTACTCAGAAATCGGAAAAATTCTTGGATTGGAACAGGATCATAATATTATTATTATTGGTGCTGGTAATTTGGGGCGTGCACTTGCGAACTATGCGTCATTTGAAAAGCGTGGATTTATCTTAAAAGGATTGTTTGATATCAATCCGGAGCTTGACGGGCAGGAAGTTCGTGGTGTTCCAATTCAGATGATGGACGAGCTTCCGAAATTTGTAGATGAGAACAGTATCGATATTGCAGCATTGACGATTCCAAAGGATGAGTCAATCAAAGTTGCAAAATTTCTGGCAGAACACAATGTTCACGGAATATGGAATTTTGCACATACAGATCTGAATCTCCCGGAAAGTGTGATTGTTGAGAATGTACATTTATCCGAGAGTCTGATGAGGCTGTCATATAATATATGCCGCTACAAGGAAGAACATAATTAAGGAGATAACGTGTAAAGACAGGTTTGTTCAGATAGCATCCTGGCTTTGCACGTTTCTTTCTATCAGGAGGAATCAAAACTATGAGATATTTGCCAGATGCTAAACAGATGAAAACGGCAGATTCATTTACGATAAATGAACTTAAAATCCCATCCCTGGAACTTATGGAACGGGCTGCCAGAGCATGTGTAGATCACATTAAAGACTGGAAAATTAATTTAAATAAAATATGTGTCCTCTGTGGTTCTGGAAATAATGGCGGGGACGGCTTTGCGATTGCCAGAATGTTTGCATGGGAAGGGTGTGACGTAACAGCAGTTCTGGTCGGAAACAGAAATCACTGCACACCAGAGACTGCCCATCAGATAGAACAGTTGAAAAATACAGGGGCACAGTTTAAGGAGCAGTTTGAGCAAGAAGCATTTGAAAGTGAACCGTATACTTTAATTATCGATGCAATTTTTGGAGTTGGACTTTGCCGGGAGGTTGGAGGCAGATATGCACAGATTATAGAGTGTGTGAATCAGTCTGATGCAGTCCGTATGTCCGTGGATATTCCTTCCGGAATTTGCGCAACTACAGGAAATGTATTAGGAACTGCAGTGCGTGCAGACTATACTGTGACAATTCAGGAGACGAAAGTTGGTCTTGTACTTGATCCGGGAAGAAGTTATGCAGGAATCTGTGTATCCGAGGATATCGGAATTGTATCACTTCCACTGGAAAGAGATGAGGAAACAGTTTGTACACTGGAGGGCAGTGATTATGCAGCACTTCTTCCGAAACGAAATGCGGACTCCAATAAAGGAACTTACGGAAAGCTTCTTATGATCACCGGAAGCAAAGGTATGTCAGGTGCTGCATATCTTGGCGCACTTGCAGCTTACAGGACAGGTACCGGGCTGGTGCAGATCTATACTGCTAAAGAGAATCTCGTGATCTTACAGAGCCAGATCCCGGAAGCGATTATTACAACTTATGAAAAATATGATGTCAATGAACTACATCGCTTGATCGACTGGGCAGATGTCGTAGCTATAGGTTCCGGACTTGGAACAAAGAAGACTGCAAGGAAGATTTTAAAAGAAACCATTGCATATACAAAGAAACCTTGTGTCATAGATGCAGACGGACTCAATATTTTGTCTGAACATATGGATTATCTGTGTGGTGCAGATTGTGAACATTTTATCTTTACACCGCACATGAAAGAATTTGAACGGATCAGCGGTTTGAAGATTGCTGAAGTAAAAAAAGATCGTATTGCAGCACTTCGTACATTTGTTAAAGAATATGACGTTACCTGTGTACTGAAGGATTCCAGAACAACCATTGCAAAGCCGAGAGAGCGGGTAGCGGTAAATCTATCCGGCTGTGCGGCTATGGCAAAAGCCGGATCCGGGGATGTGCTGGCAGGCATTATCGCATCGTATCTCGCACAGGGACTTTCTGAATGGGAAGCAGCGCTTCTCGGTGTTTATATTCACGGAAGAGCTGGTGAGATTATAGAGAAGGAACAAGGCGCATACAGTCTTCTCGCAAGGGAACTTGCACAAAAGGCAGGAACAGCCATGACGATACAGGAGGAAAACTAGATTATGAAACAATACAGCAGAGTATGTGAACGAGTGGATCTGGATGCAATTTTTTATAATTTCCAGATGATGAAAGCAAATATCAAAGATGGAGTACAGATGATCGCAGTTATCAAAACAGATGGATACGGACATGGTGCAGTCCAGATTGCCCGGTTACTGGAACCGGTAGACTATATCTGGGGCTACGCGGTTGCAACACTGGACGAAGCTGTCGTCTTGAGAAAAAATGAAATAAAAAAACCAATTCTTGTGCTTGGATGCATTTTCCCGGATCAGTGGGAAGCAATGATTGAAAATGAAGTCCGGATGACCACTTACACAGTAGAAATGGCGAAAGGAGTTTCGAATCTTGCGGTCAAAATGGGAAAAGATGCATATATTCATATTAAGCTGGATACCGGAATGTCAAGACTTGGTTTCCAGATTCATGAAGACAGTGTAGATGCAATTGAAGAAATTTCAAAAATGCCGGGACTTAAATTAGAAGGAATGTTCACACATTTTGCAAAAGCAGATGAAACAGACAAGGCATATACAGATGTTCAGATTGGAAAATACAACTATATGCGTGATGAACTTAAAAAGCGAGGTGTCACATTTCCGATTTACCACTGCTCAAATAGTGCCGGTATCATTGATATTAAGAAAGCGAACATGGATCTGGTACGTGCCGGAATATCCATTTATGGATTGTATCCTTCCGAGGAGGTAGAAAAAAAGAATGTTCCGTTAAGACCGGCCATGGAACTGATCAGTCATGTCTCTTATGTAAAGACAGTTCCGGAAGGAACTCCGGTCAGCTATGGCGGAACCTATGTGACAGAAAAAGAGACTTCTCTTGCGACCATTCCGGTCGGCTACGGAGATGGATATCCCAGAAGTCTTTCTAACAAAGGTTATGTACTGATCCATGGCAAAAAAGCACCAATCCGCGGAAGAGTTTGTATGGACCAGTTTATGGTCGATGTGACAGATATTCCAGATGTAAAATTTGGTGATAAAGTAACACTGGTCGGTAAAGATGGTGATGAATTTCTCCCGGTGGAGACTTTAAGTGATTTGTCTGGAAGATTTAACTATGAATTTGTCTGTGATCTCGGAAAGAGAATTCCAAGAGAATACATTCAGAATGGGCAGGTCATAGAACAGGTCGATTATTTTGATGTGTAATAGTAAGAAAGGGTAAAAGCCCAGACTGGGATGCCTGTGAATGGATTTTGCTTTATTCTTGCATGAAAATATAAGAATACTTCCGAAAAAGCTGGAAATACTTGTAGTATCATAGTAAAATCGGAGTGTGGACATTGTGCAGGTAAGACGTGGTGATATCTATTATGCAGATTTGAGTCCGGTGGTCGGCTCAGAACAGGGAGGGATTCGTCCGGTGCTGATCATTCAGAATGACGTAGGAAACCGTCACAGCCCGACTGTCATATGTGCGGCGATTACTTCCCGTATGAATAAGGCGAAGCTGCCAACTCATGTAGAGATAGATGCAAGAAAATATCAGATTGTAAAGAATTCTGTGGTATTATTAGAACAGATCCGAACCATAGACAAACAGCGCTTAAAGGACATGGTTTGTCACCTGGATAAAGAAATGATGTACAAAGTAGATGAAGCAATCAAAGTCAGTTTTGAGCTTCATACATAATCAAAGGAGTGAAAGAAAGTAGAATTATGGACGAGGCCAGACAGGGAACCGCGGATAAGCTGATCCGTAATGTGTTCCGATACATGGATAAGAACGCCCGGGATATCATGACTCACAGGAAGAATATTGTGGCGATAGATGAGGAGGAATCTCTGGAAGATGCACTGCATTTTATGCTGGAGACGAATTATTCAAGATTTCCGATTTACAGAGGAAGTATTGATGAGATCATCGGTTTTATGCATTTGCGTGAGGCCATGACATGCTATTTGAAAAACAATTACAGAAATGTTCCGGTCAAAGAATTACATTCTTACATAAGACCTGTAGATTTTATACCGGAGTCTAAGAATATTGATCGCCTTTTTAAGGAGATGCAGGCAAAGAAAAACCATATCGTAATTGTTATGGATGAATATGGGCAGACTTCCGGTCTTGTGACACTGGAAGATATACTGGAAGAAATTGTCGGAAATATTATGGACGAGCATGACGTGGAAGAAGAATTGATCATTGTACTTTCTGCCAGTTCCTATATCGCGAGCGGTATGCTGGAGCTGGAAAAACTGGGAGACCTTTTGCATGTTACATTTGACACGGAAGAGTATGGAACACTCAATGGCTTTATGATCGACAAGCTGGAACGTATCCCGAATGAAGGCGAAGAGTGCATTGTAGTATATAAGAACTACCGATTTACCGTTCTGGAAGTGAATGATAACACAATTCAAAGAGTAAAGATTGAAAAACTTCCGATGGCGTGATAGAATAAAGAACGTGTGAAAACAGATAGAAAAGAGGAATAGAAATGTCAGGACATTCAAAATTTGCCAATATTAAACATAAGAAAGAGAAAAATGATGCAGCAAAGGGTAAGATCTTTACGAAAATCGGAAAAGAACTTGCAGTTGCCGTAAAAGAAGGTGGAAGCGCTGATCCGGCTAACAACAGCCGTCTGCGTGATGTTATTGCAAAAGCAAAAGCTAACAATATGCCGAATGATACCATCGACAGAAATATCAAAAAAGCCGAAGGGGATGCCAATGCAGCAAACTACGAGCACATTACATATGAAGGATATGGTCCGAACGGAACTGCTATCATCGTAGAGGCTCTGACAGATAACAGAAACCGTACAGCTACGAATGTAAAGAATGCATTTACAAAAGGTAAGGGAAATGTAGGAACACCTGGATGTGTATCCTTTATGTTTGATAAAAAAGGTCAGATCATTGTAGATAAGGAAGAGTTCGACGGGGATTCTGATGAACTCATGATGACCGCGCTTGATGCCGGAGCAGAGGACTTCTCAGAGGAAGAAGACAGCTTTGAGATCTTTACAACACCGGAAGATTTCAGTGCTGTACGTCAGGCTCTTGAAGAAGCTGGAATTCCAATGGCAGGTGCAGAGGTTACAATGATTCCTCAGACATATGTCGAACTGACAGATGAGAAAGACATCGCAAATATTCAGAAGACTCTGGATATGCTTGATGATGATGATGATGTTCAGGATGTTTATCATAACTGGGACGAGTAAAACATAAAAAGGGGATAAGCTTATGAGTAATTACAAGATTGAAACAAAATGCATCCAGTCCGGTTATGAGCCGGGCAATGGAGAGCCGCGTGTACTTCCGATTTATCAGAGTACAACATTTAAATACAATAGCAGTGATCAGATGGGTCGTCTGTTCGCATTGGAGGAATCCGGATATTTTTATACAAGACTGCAGAATCCAACCAATGATGCAGTGGCAGCAAAAATCTGCGATTTGGAAGGCGGAGTTGCAGCAATGCTGACATCTTCTGGTCAGGCAGCGAACTTCTATGCCATCATGAATATCTGTGAAGAAGGAGATCATATTGTATGTGCTTCTGCAGTATATGGCGGTACCTATAACTTGTATGCCCATACAATCAAAAAGATGGGCATTGATGCAACATTTGTTGATCCGGAATGTACGACAGAAGAGTTAAATGCCGCATTCAAAGAGAATACAAAAGCTGTATTTGGTGAAACCATTGCCAATCCGGCTCTTGTAGTATTAGATCTCGAGAAATTTGCAGCGGCTGCTCATGCACATGGCGTACCGTTTATTGTGGATAATACATTTGCAACACCGGTCAACTGCCGTCCGTTCGAGTGGGGTGCAGATATCGTAACACATTCTACTACAAAATACATGGATGGACATGCCACATGTGTCGGAGGAGCTATCGTTGACAGTGGTAACTTTGACTGGGCTGCCCATGCAGATAAATTTCCGGGACTTACAACTCCGGATGAGACATATCACGGAATCGTATACACAGAGAAATTTGGAAAAGCTGCGTATATTACAAAGGCGACTTCTCAGTTAATGAGAGATTTAGGTTCTATTCCATCACCTCAGAATTCATTTATTCTGAATCTTGGGCTTGAAACGCTTCCATTACGTGTGGAGCGTCATTGTGAAAATGCTCTGGCAGCTGCAAAATATCTGCAGGCACATGAAAAAGTAGCGTGGGTAAGTTGTCCGATGCTAGAAGGTGATAAACATTATGCACTTGCTAAGAAATATATGCCAAACGGAACTTGTGGAGTCATTACTTTTGGTCTGAAGGGTGGAAGAGAGGAAGCAGTCCGCATGATGGACAGCCTGAAGATGATTGCAATCGTGACTCATGTTGCAGATGCAAGAAGCTGTGTTCTCCATCCGGCAAGTCACACACACCGTCAGATGAATGATCAGGAGTTAAAAGAAGCTGGAGTACAGCCGGATCTGATCCGTTTCAGTGTTGGAATTGAAAATATTGATGATATTATTGCTGATTTAAGTCAGGCACTTGAACAGGTATAAAAGTATTTAAATACCTCCATACTAAGAAAAAAGTATGGAGGTATTTTTTATGGAAAAAGAAACAACTGAGGAAAAAAGAGATGAAATGAAAGAAACCGGCAGCATGAAACTTGACTCTAATAACCGGAAACATAATGTACGTCTTCTGACAATTATTGGAGAGATTGAAGGTCATGAAGCAGTATCCGGGAATACAAAAGCGACAAAATACGAACATCTTTTGCCGATGCTGGCTGAAGTAGAAGACAGCGAAGAGATTGATGGACTTCTGATCCTTTTAAATACAATGGGCGGGGATGTGGAAGCAGGACTATCTATTGCAGAGATGATTGCTTCTATTAGTAAACCGACAGTTTCTCTAGTCCTTGGAGGCAGCCATTCTATCGGAGGACCGCTGGCAGTGGCGGCAGATTACTCATTTATCGTCCCGAGCGGAACTATGATCATACATCCGGTCAGATCAAATGGCATGTTTATTGGAGTACAGCAAAGTCTCCAAAATATGATTCGGACACAAAAACGCATTACAGGGTTTCTTGCAGCTCATTCCCATATGAACGAAGAACGTATCGAAGAACTGATGCTTAATCCGACAGAACTTGTCAAAGATGTCGGCACACTTCTGGAAGGAGAAGATGCGGTCAGGGAAGGTCTGATTGATGAAGTTGGAGGAATGAGCCATGCATTAAGGAAACTTCACCAGATGATTGACGAAAAATAATCATTCATGTATACTATAGTGTGATATGTTTTGCGCATAAGGGGGAGTAAAAAATATGGCTGCAAAGTCAAAAAAGAAAACTGGCAGAAAGCAGACAAAGAAAAAAAAGACCGAACAAAGTTTTTTAGGGGAGGAAATCTTTGTCTGGGTTACTCTGGCAGTCAGTATTTTGCTATTGATCAGTAATTTCGGATTTGGCGGAAACATTGGCTATCATGTATCCGGGGCTCTAAAGCACGGCTTTGGGATCGTTGCCTATCTTGTCCCATTTTTACTGTTTGGAATCGTATCATTTTTAATATCAAATAAAGAAAATAGAATCGCATATATAAAATCTGCGCTTGTGCTGGTTTTTATGATCCTTACCTGTACACTTTTAGACCTGATTCATGAGATGGGCGGAAGACTTGGAAGCTTTATTGCAAACCTTCTTATACCCGCAGTCGGAGTGGCAGGTACATATGTAATTGTAATAATCTGTATGATTATCTGTGGAGTGATCATTACTGGTAAATCTGCTTTAAAGGGAGTAAAAGCAAAAGGTGATCAGGCCTATGGCCGCGCAAGAGAAGATGCCAAAAGAAGACGTAAAATTTCAGAAGAACGTAAAGCTAAGCGTGCTAAGATGCGTGAGCAGGAACAAAAAGCTGCCAAAAACACAAACCCTAACGAAAAACGATCGGATCACCGCGTAACGGGAGTTTCTCTGGCAACCAGACTTTCTGATAAGTTCCAGTCACCGGAGATGAAGGAAATAAAGAGTAATCCGGAAATGATACCGGAAGAAGATAAAACAAAAAAACAACCGGATTTTGTGATCAACAGGGCTCCTGATATTCCGATAGAAGATATTCCGGAAGAATCAGATGTGACGGAGGAAGCCTTTGATTTTACACAGGCAGACAAGAATCCGACAGACTCTTCTTCGGGAAGTTCTGTGCGTAAAAGTAAGATGGGAGCAGCTCCGGTTGCCGATGAAGTTGCGCGTGTTGCAGCAGAAGCTGCGAAGACAACAGCGGCTGTAAGAACAAAAGCATATAAAATGCCACCGGTATCACTTCTGAATCGTGGTAGTGAAGGACGTCAGGAATCGGATGCAAAGCTTCGGGAAACTGCTATGAAGCTTCAGGAGATTCTGGCGAATTTTGGAGTAAATGTAACAGTTACAAATGTAAGCTGTGGTCCTGCTGTCACGCGTTATGAGCTTCAGCCGGAAATGGGTGTGAAAGTAAGTAAGATTGTCGGACTGGCAGACGATATCAAGCTGAATCTGGCCGCCGCAGATATTCGAATCGAGGCACCGATTCCGGGAAAAGCAGCTGTAGGAATTGAAGTTCCGAATAAGGAAAATTCTACAGTCATGCTTGGGAATCTTCTAGCGTCCAAAGAATTTAAAGACAGTACCTCTAAAATATCGTTTGCAGTTGGAAAAGATATCGGAGGTAAGGTTGTCGTTACAGATATAGCAAAGATGCCACATGTGCTGATCGCAGGTGCTACAGGTTCCGGTAAGTCTGTCTGTATTAATACATTGATCATGAGCATCCTTTATAAAGCAACTCCGGATGAAGTCAAATTAATTATGATCGATCCTAAAGTTGTAGAATTAAGTGTTTACAAAGGCATTCCACATCTGATGATTGACGTGGTGACAGACCCGAAAAAGGCAGCTGGTGCTTTGAACTGGGCAGTAGCTGAGATGACAAGGCGTTATCAGGCATTTGCGTCATTGAATGTACGTGATATCAAAGGATATAATGCGAAGATTGAATCTATGCCGGATCATGCAGATGAAGCAAAAGGACATAAGATGTCGCAGATTGTCATTATTGTAGACGAGCTTGCAGATCTTATGATGGTTGCTCCTGGCGAAGTTGAAGAAGCAATTTGCCGGCTGGCACAGCTTGCAAGAGCAGCAGGAATTCATCTGGTCATTGCAACACAGCGTCCGTCTGTCAATGTTATCACAGGATTGATTAAAGCAAACATGCCGTCAAGAATCGCGTTTTCTGTAACTTCTGGAGTTGATTCCAGAACCATCATTGATATGAATGGCGCTGAAAAATTACTTGGAAAAGGAGATATGCTCTTTTATCCATCCGGTTATCAGAAACCGGTACGAGTCCAGGGAGCTTTTGTATCGGATAAAGAGGTGCAGAAAGTTGTTGATTATTTAATTGACAAAAATGGCAATGCCAATTACGATGAAGAAGTTGTCAATCATGTAAATACATCCAATATTGGCATGGTATCTTCAAACGGACCTGGTGCCGATGAAAGTAATGGGCGAGATGCCTATTTTATAGACGCAGGTCGTCTTATCATTGATAAGGACAAGGCTTCCATAGGGATGCTGCAGAGAGCATTCAAGATTGGCTTTAACCGTGCAGCACGTATTATGGATCAATTGTGTGAAGCGGGGATTGTCGGTGGCGAAGAGGGAACAAAACCGCGAAAAATCCTCATGACACCAGAAGAATTTGAACAATACATACAAAATATAAATACTACTGAATAATCAGAGGAGGTCAGTATAGACAATGAAATGCAGGTATTGTAAGGCAGAAATACCAGAAGGGGAATTATATTGTAAAAAATGTGGGCGAGAGGTACAGATTGTACCAGATTACAATCCACTTGAAGAAATGTTAACGGCTCAGATCCAATTAGATGGCAATGAGCAGGAATCGGAGCTCGATCAATATATAAATCAAAAACGCAGAAATAATAACAGGACAGGACAATCTGCTGGCAGAAATACAGGAAGAAGTGCATCACGAACAACAGCGGCTATGACTGGAAGAAGAATGACCGGGAATACTACGGGGCAGATGCTAACTGAAAAGGAAAGAAGAAAACGGCAGAGCGCAAAAGCAGCAAGAAAGAAAGCTTTGCGCAGAAAAAGACGAATCGTCCTGCTTATTATGGCTGCAATCGTAGTATTAGCAGGTGCCGGATTCTATGTTGTATATCAGAATTCCTATAACGGGATTATGAAAAAAGCACAAAAAGCCGCGCAGTCAAAAGATTATACCACTGCAGAAGCTTATTATAAACAGGCAATTTCCAAAAATACTAAAAAAGCAGATGCTTACACAGGTCTTGCAGATGTTTATCAGTCACAGGATAAGACAGATGAAGGTACAACATTATTTGAAGAAGCAGTTAGCAAGCAATCTGGTAATGTTGAACTTTATAAAGCATGTATGGATTTTTATTTGAAATCAGATCAGAACATGGAAATTCCAGAACTTTTGGATTCTGTCAATGATTCCATGTTGGAGAAATTAAGCGATTATGTTGTAGATGAACCAAAGTTCAGTCTGGAGGATTCTACGACTTATGATGATGTCCAAAAATTACTTCTGACTGCAGATAAAGATACAATCTACTATACAACGGATGGTACAGATCCTGATCTGACAAGTACGAAGTACACTAGTGAAGGCATACAGATCAGCGAGGGTGAGACAACCATAAAAGCAATTGCTGTCAACAAAAAAGGGGTGCCGAGTGCAATCGGTAAGAAGACTTACACGGTAGAATTCCCTGTAGAAGATGCACCGGCGGTCTCCCCGTCAACAGGACAGTACGATGAAGCAGTTCAGATTGAAGTAAAAGTACCGGAGGGATATACTGCATATTACACGACAGACGGTACAGACCCGACAACAGCATCTACAAAATATACCGGGCCAATCGACATGCCAAAGGGAGAAACTCTTTTTAAAGTCGTACTTGTCAATGGAAAGGGGCGTATGAGTGGTATTACCACTAGAAATTATATGTATGATAACCAATAATTGTTATCTTATTATGTAAAAAAAGAAAAAATTACCAGAAAAATATTGCGTTAAATTATTATCAATGCTATAATGCAACTGTGATAAAAATTTAACGCAATTATTTTATGGAGGAGAAAAATCATGGCAAGATTTACATTACCAAGAGACATTTATCATGGAGAAGGAGCTTTAGAAGAGCTGAAG
>PPYF01638933.1_pt1 | contig 24431 bp, 17 predicted proteins | sample 1559871 | NCBI WGS metagenome assembly PPYF01 (sample SAMN08240021, study PRJNA423297) | Human gut metagenome, whole genome shotgun sequencing project. | reverse complement strand
CGGTGTGGCGGCTCCGGGAGGAGATCATGCCGTTTTTCATAATGGTGCGGCAGCTTTATCGGATGTGACGCGCAGAGGTGGGGTTGCTTATACTTATTCTCCATGGATGCGTGACTATGAGTCCGGATACTCTCTTCATAGCTTGGGTAGTTTTTACAAAATCAATCAGCGTAATGCCATTCTGTTAGGTCTCCGTTATTTCGGCTATCCGGAGATGGATGGAACAGGGGAGGGTGCTTCGGGCATACATCCCAAAGAAATAGCCGTGGAGGCTGGTTATGCATACGAGGTTATAAAGAATTTTTCTGTTTCCGCTACTTTCAAATACTTGTTTTCGGATATGGGCAGGATAGGCAATAGCCGTGGCGCAAGTTCTGTGGCGTTTGATTTAGGAGTATTGTATAAGTGCGAGATAAATGATTGGGAGGGTGCCGGCTGGTCGGTCGGGCTTCATGTGAGTAATCTTGGACCGAAAATAAACTATCTGACTTCTAAAGATGCTCTTCCTGCAACGGTTAAAGTGGGAGGTGCTGCTGACCTGCCTTTTTTACAAATGCATAAATTGACTTTGACTGCCGATTTGGGTTACAGACTTTCACCTGCCGACGTACAGGCGTTAAGTGTAAGTGCCGGCGCGGAATATGCATGGAGGGAACTGGTGATGTTGCGTGGTGGTTATCATTGCGGTGATAAGAAGAAAGGAGATGCCAGTTATGCTACTGCTGGAGCGGGAGTGGAATATGCCGGTGTGCGTCTGGATTTTGCATGGCTGTTTGCAGGGCATGAATACCTTGCCCGAAATACGTTCTGGGTGTCTTTAGGATACTCTTTTTAGACAGAACGTAAGAGCAGTGCTTGCAGTAACCGTCGGATCGTTGGCTGTAGGGGCGGGTTGAATTTGCCCGGATACACCTTCTTTGTGGTATCAGACAGAAGCATTCCGCCCCTACAGGGAACACGATGGTAGTGAAAAAACTTATCAGACAGCCTCGCCAAGATCAACAATTAGTTGAGGCATGGGAAAGTTGTCAGAATACGGTAACTGTGTGCCGGAATTTCCATTTTCTGAGTTGCATCTTTCACTTCAACCTCATCACCGGTGAGATAATCATACCATTTGCCTGTAACGGGGAAAGTAACGGTATATGCTCCATCGGTCTTGCTGAAGTTTCCGGCAACTAACATGTGCTTGGTTGTGGAAGATAAAGTGATGAATCTTCCTTGTCCCCAGTTGCTTGTACCGACTTCCCATGAGAATTGGCTGGTGCTGGTAAATAATTCGGGATTATCATTGCGTAATTTTATCAGCCGTGAATAACTATCGTGTAAAGCCTTGCGGTCTTTGTTCTCCAGATATTCCCAGTGTAGCGGTTTCTTTCCTGTCCGGCCGTTCTCTTCGATGGAAACATCGTATCCCATCTCTCCGAACTGCCAGATCATTTTAGGGCCGGGTACAGTGAAGAAGAAGGATGCGTTCACTTCAAGTTGCCGCATACGGGTGGTTAAGTCTGTTTTCAATGCTTCATCTCCCCATTGGGTTTGCTTGTAGGCGGCTCGTTCTTCGTCATGGCTTTCCATAAATCCTATCCATGCGGGGATACTTTCGTACAGTCCGTCAAATGCGCTGTCATCGTTCCAACCCATGGCGGTCTGGCAATAGGCGTTATTCATGTTCCGCCATAAGTGCATACCGTCTTCGGCCAGTTCTTTTTCTTCTTTGCTATCACAGAAATGTTCCAGGATAACGTATGCCTCGGGTTTCACTTCTTTGATGGCTGCGTGGTAATCTTTCAGAATCTCGATGCGGCTCTTGTCGTAATTGGAAGCGCTACTTTCGGTTGATGCGGCTTGTGTAAAACCTTTAGTCAGGTCGAAACGGAATCCGTCTATATGGTATTCATTCAATAAGAATTGCAGATTGCGTTTCACGAATTTACGTACCAAAGGACTTTCATGATTGAAGTCGTGGAATACGCTGTAAGGGTGAGGTGCGTCTACGTTAAAGTAGGGATTGTTTGGGGCTGTCTTATTGTTTGCGCTGTTCCAGTACAATTTGGCAAACGGCATACTTCCGGTTGCATGATTGTAAACTACATCAAAAATAACTGCCATTCCTGCCTTGTGGCACGCATCAATGAAGTCTTTGTACATTTTCTTTGTTCCATACGCTTTGTCCAGAGCAAAGAAGAAGCATGGATTATATCCCCAGCTATCGTTGCCGTCAAATTCCTGGACAGGCATTAATTCAATGGCATTAACACCCAGTGATTTCAAATAATCCAGTTTTTGCATGGCTCCATTGAGGTCATTACTTGCCGTGAAATCACGGAGAAGCATCTCATAAATGACTAGTTGTTCCGGATTGGGTACCTTGAAGTCAGATACTGACCAGCGGTAGTTATCCTGCTGTATCTTGAAAACGGATACGATTCCTTTTCCTCCTTCGGGATAACTTTTGTTATCCGGATAAGTGGAAGAGGATATATAGGAGTCATTATCAGGATCGAGTATCTTTTCGCAATAGGCGTCTCCCAGACGGATGGTTTCACCATTTCTGGTACCTACATAATATTGGAAGGCATATTCTTTGTTTACATCCAGATTTCTGAGAGTGATCCACCAGCAACCGCTGGCATCATCGCGATACATCTGGCAATTGTCTTCGTTGCTAAGTTGCCAATGATTGAAATCACCTACCACATGGGCGAAATCTTTATGGTTCCCGTCCGTGTCTTTATCGTAAAGGACGAGGGTGACTGTAGAGTTGTCTATAATGTTGATGCCTTCTGCTACATTTTCAGGCAACGTTCCTTTCTTGATAGAGGCCGGAACAAATTCTTGGTAAGTATTGTCTGTGACAGGTATAAAGAGGTCTTCGGTTTGCAGACTTCCATCTTCGTTGCGGAGTACGAATCCTAATTTTTTGACTGGGGTCTTTTCTGAACTGTACCATTGGCGGATGGACGGAGATAAGGTAAGCGTCCATACATTATTATCCAGTTTGGACATTTTACACTTGTCCGTGTTTTCATTCCATTCACTTTGTACGTATGACCAAGAGCCTTCACAGATAATGCCTGTATGTGCATATACTGTTCCCTGATAGTTATATAGGAGAGAAGAGCTGGCGGCTCTGTAGTAGATGGTCAGCGGTCGGTCGGCATCAGGCTCTTCCAAAGAATAGCTGAGTCCTTCGGGTATGACAATGGGTTTGGGGGTTTGGGAGATGGTGAACGATTTTTGTGCGCTTCCCGCTATCAGGTTCAGATGGACATTCCGGGTGTCATCGCTTTCGTTTTCATTGACGGTGATGCTGACAGTAACAGTTCCGGCTTCTCCCCGGGTCGGAGTTACGATGCACCAGTTGTTTGCTCCAGGTTCATCCAGTGCAGCCTGCCAGGCTCTGCCGGCTGTAAAAGTGATGCTTCTTACTCCGGGTTGTGAGGCGAATGTCATTCCATTGGCAAAGAAGTTCTCACTTTCAGGAGCCGGAGTGATGGAATCGGTCAAGTTATCGTCATCGGAACAGGCAGTGAATAAACTCGCAACGAGTCCTAGGAAAAAAAGAAAAGTATATTTTTTCATAATCTTGTTATTTAAGGGGTAAAATGAAAAAAGACATCAGGCACCATCGGATAAACGGTAGGTGCTTGATGTCTTTTCGGATCAATTATTTAGCGTTTGACTACAGTGGCATGATAGTTGCTTGCGTCTCCTAATTTTAGAGTAATGACATAAGTACCAGCTTCGGTAGTGATATTGTCTCCTCCATAAGTCAGATGGTTCAAGTCTCCACCCAGATTAATATCCCATTTGTTATTGGCGCGGAATTTATAGTTTCCGGCTGCCAGTTCGGTTGTTATACTCCATTCACCGGTTTCCGCATTCAGTGTCATGGGGGTTGAATTGTCCCATCCTCCTTGGGTCGCGTCGCCTATTATTCCCCATTCGGTTTTACTGAATTTATAAGTCAAGGTGGACAGGTTGGCTTCTATACGATAAAATCCGGTTTCTGTGACACTCAGGTTTCCGGCTCCTCCATCGGTGCTCAGTTCGGTATCACTGGCATAGCCATAGTTTGTACCGTCCCAGTCTTTCTGTGAGGTAAGTTTAAATGTGTTATCCGCATCCATATAGATATAGCCGTCATAATGAGTCATATCCGTAGAATAAAGATAAGGCGCCGTCTCTGGTTTCCATCCTTGGTGTCCGCCCGGAACGTAAAGGAACGGGCTGATATTTCCCAATGCTTCTATCTTATAGGTATATTCCAGCATGTTCAAGGTGATTTTCACCCATCCTTTGGCAGGGATTTTTCCGGCTTGCGGGTTTTCTGTCACTAACAGGCCGCTCTCAGAGTCGTCACCGTTTGTGGCTACGCCCAGTGCCCCCGGTGCCCAAATATCTCCGCCATCTACATTGCTTTGTGGAATAATCTTCCAGTAACATTCATCCTTGGGCATTTCCACAATCATGCTGAAAACCGGATCTTCATATACATCTTTTCCGCTATGACCGAATTTTATCAATGCTTCGGAATTCCATTTATTTACATCCCCTATCAAGTAATAGGCGGTGTCGATGAACAAAGCTTCGGGAGTCGCTTCAATTTTTCCCAGTGTTATTTTTTCCGGAAGGGCTATTGCTGAGGTGTGGCTTACGATATAGATTGTCGCGCGTGTATAGATTGTCCGTGCATAGGGAGCTTTGCCATAGATCTCTTTTACAACCTCTTCCAGCTCTCCTGCAGTGACGGAGGCTGTTCCGTTTTTAACGCTACAGGGCAAGGGGACTGCTTGGGTAAAGGTTTCATCTTTCGAAACTTCCACTTCCAGATTGATGGTGTCTCCTTCTGTCAGTTCCGGATGGTCGGTCAGTTTGGCAACTTCCAGCAGGGTTGCATCATCCAAGTCCTTGAAAAGGATCGGGGCTGTGCATGAACTTCCTAAAGACAGGGTGAACCCTTCTACGTTTTGTACAGGTTCTTGCGGGTTGGTCTGTGGCAATGCGAAATGATCGTTGACGTTGTCATCGCAGCCCGTCAGGGCTGCAATGAATATCAATAACATATATAAATTAATTTTTTTCATAATCTTGTAATTTAAGGGATGATTTACTTGATGGCGCCTTTATTGTCAATAAAGTTCAGATAGGCTTTTTGACCTGCATTTCCCATGGCGCGTTCCTGGTCTTCACCGGTACCGCGATATTCTATCTTACCTCCCAGAATAATAAATTCGCTTTTCCACCAGTCAATGTCTGCTAACTTGATACACATGCGTACTTCGCCGGATGCAACGAAGGCGGGGGATACGAATTCTCCTTTGCCCTCGGGAACGGTAAACATATTGGCCTCTGTGAATGAGTCCCAGCCACCGGAAGTATCACCGGTCAGATACACTTCGGGCTTGTAGAAATCGACTGCGTATTTATAATTCCGTCCTTCGAGAGTGACTTTCACGACTACTATATACCATCCCGGATTACCAATCTCAATGTTATCTTCGCCTCCTGCATCCACCAGTTTTTTAGATGCTTCACTGATGGTCACTCCCTGGATTCCTACTTGATTGTTGTCCCACGATGTAGCTGTATTCAGTTTGAATGCGGCTTTATTCCCGTCTGCATCGGCTCCCAGATATTGCATGGACCAGAACATACCTTCGTTGGAATGAACCGGAATCATGGAATAACATTTGCTCCAATCCCAGTCGCACACACTGCCGATGAGATATAGATTGGTGGGCAGAGTCACTGCGGGCAAAGCATAATAGGGGAGAACTTGTGGCAATTCTATGATGTTCGAGGTGATGGTGCTGCCTGCTATCTCGGATTTGTTGTCGGTCAGGGCGGAAGCCGTCAGACGAACATACAAAGGTATGGGGGCTTTGGGAAACTCGTCTTCATTTACTCCTAATAAATTGGAAATAGCGACAGCAACTTCTTGTGCGTCCACTTCCATTTTGGCTGTTGAATACTTGGTGTCCAGAGTCGCATTCTTTTCAAAAGCCTGGTCCAGAGCGATTTCTACAGTATAGCGCGTGGCAGCTGTGAAACCATAATCGGGCTGTGAACAGGTCAGTTGTATGGTGGCTGTGTTCTTTAAATCATAGATGCCCGATGCGTATTTAGGAACATTAAGCACAAACTCGGTCGGCTCTGTGAAGACAGGAGTGCCCTCATCGTCCGAGCACGCTACAAGTGTGCTCAAACTGAATACGAGGATGAATAAGTATATCATCTTTTTCATTGTTTCTCAAATTTATAAGGTTAAACTGTTATTTTAGTGTGGCATAGCCCGGATTCTGAACCAAGTTCGGATTGGCTGTCAAGTCTTTATCGCTGATGGGATAGATATTGAACTTGCTGTCAATATTGGCTATACCTTCTTGAGGGCCGCCTTTGTAGTCCCAGGCATATTCTTTAGTGAATTTGCCGAAGCGTATCAGATCCGAGCGGCGCTGACCTTCCCAATATAGTTCACGGGAGCGTTCCGCTAAAATGAAATCCAGAGTCAGATCGGAACCGGAGATATTGCCCGATTTGTCACCGTTGGCTCTTTCGCGCAATAAGTTGATATAACCTACAGCGGTAGAGACATCGGCTCCGGTTGCTTGTCGTGCGGCACATTCCGCATAAATTAAATAGATGTCAGCCAGTCGGAACAGAGGGAAGTCTGTGTCGGGCCATGCGGAAGGGGTGACTTCATTCTGATCCCAGCCCAGATTGGTGAATTTGTGGCAGAGATAGCCGCTGTTCCAATCGGTCAGTACAGGAACTACATCTCTACGGGTTTTCACTCCTTGCTCTGTGCAGTTGTCTCCGTTTTCACCATCCACATATTCCTTTACATCAAAGAATATAAAACGACTGTCCTTCTTTAAGGTGCTTCCGTGGTGGTCGTATCCTGCCACCGGTGAATAATCGAATTGTTTGACTAGTTGTGAACAGGGCTTTAAACAAGTCCATGAGGCGTCCATACCCAACCATTTGGGATTAAGCAAACCACCGTAGGCTGCCGCTGTGACCATAATGCTGTTTCCATAGCTTTTGGCATTTTCACCATCGCAAGGAATGGCGAAAATAATCTCATTGCCATGCAACGGGGAAAGATGATTCTCGCCGCAGAACAGATTCCTGTAATTCTTTTCCAATCCGAAACCCCCTTCATGAATGACTTTATTGGCATAAGAGACTGCCTGGTCGTACATGGGTGTACCTGTATATACTTCGGCATTGAGGTACATCTTGGCCAAAAGGGTATTGACTACAGGTTTGGTCATACGCCCGTAAGTGCCCATCGTACCTTTCTCCGGCAGAGAACTGTTTTCTGAAAGATCTTTCAATTCGGTTACCACTTTGTCGAATATTTCTTTAGCTCCCAATTGGGATGGTTTCCAGGACTTGTCATTAGTGGGGCTGTCATCCCATACCCATCCCGGGTTTCTATATACATCAATCAGATAGTAATAGTTCATGGCTCGCAGGGCACGGACTTCATCTCTGAATTGTTTGATATTAGGTATTCCGCAGTCTTCCGGATAATTGTCTAGAAATTCTTTGCAATACCGGATGTTCAGCATGGCTCTTTGATAAAATGTATAAGCGTAGAACAGGGTATAGTCCCAATTATTGGTACAGAGTTCCACTATACCTTCATCTTTCCAGTTCCAAAGGGCTTCATCGGTAGGGTATAGCTCAAGGGACAGCAGTCCGCGCAGGAAACATAAAGAACCCTGATCCGGACCCTGAAGGTCTTGAACACCTCCCGAAGGTCCTACATTGCCGGACAAGCCGAAACCGCTATAAATTTTGGCGAGGAAAGACTGGCAGTCTGACTCATTGATAATTTCGGACTGGCCTTTGTCTATGATTGGATTTTGATCCAGATCATTTATGCAGGAGGATGTGGACAGGCAGAGAATGGCTGCTCCTACGAAAACGTATTTTTTTATGTTAAGATTGAATTTCATACTGTTTCTTTATTAAAAGTTGATATTAACACCGAACAATACACTGATAGGACGAGGATATACCTGGCGGTCCATACCTCCGTCTACTTCAGGATCGAGGCCGTCATACGGAGTGATGGTAATGGGATTTTGTACAGTGGCATACAGACGTCCCGACAAACCGTGGTATTTAGCTCCTTGGAGGAAATTCTCAAAGGAATATCCCAATGTGATATTATCTATCTTCAAAAAAGAAGCGTTTTGGATGTAATAATCCGACTGGCGCTGTCTTTCTTGGAAATTGGTATTGAATGCGGCTTTCGGTTGATTGGACAAAGCGCTGTTGCTGAAAATGGCGCTGGTGCCGATAGCGGCATTGGCTGCTATACCGTTGTAGTTATAGTTCCCTATGCTGGCGCGTCCGTTAAAACCGAAGTCCCAGTTCTTATATGATACTTTGGAGTTGAATCCCATAATCACGTCAGCGGTGGGCTTATGATACTGGTATAAGTCCTTTTCAGTCACTTCACCATCACCGTTACGGTCAACATAGACTCCTTCCATCGGGTTACCATTCTTGTCATATACTTGTTCAAATACATAATAAGTTCCGGGAGCATAGCCTACGCTGTGTATTTTAATGGTCTTGCCACCATCACCTCCGGTCGATTCAAAGCGTTTGCCCGGTGAGTCGCTGTTGTCATTGTAGTCCAGTTTGGTAATTTCAGTTTTGTTCCAAGCGACATTGAAGCCTAAATCCCAGTTCCATGTAGAACTAACGATGGGTTTTGCATTGATGGCAAATTCAAAACCGGTATTTTTCAATGAACCGATATTGGCCACCACATATTCGGCAAAGTCGGTACCTGCAGGAACATTCACTTCGGCATTGATCAGGTCTTTTGTATCGCGGATGTAAAAATCGGCCGAACCGTTGATACGGTTGTTAAAGAACCCATAGTCTATACCTACATTATAAGTAGTGGTCTGCTCCCATTTCAAATCGGGGCTGGAAGCTGAAGGTGATACTACATTCACCCATTTTACATTTCCTGACTCATCATAGATGGGATACATGGCACCACCTTGACCGTATCTCCAGAAAGACATATAAGGATAATCACCTTGCTGGATATCTTGCTGGCCGGTGATACCCCATCCCAAACGAAGTTTCAATTCACTTAAATCCTTGAACTTTTTCAAGAAAGCTTCTTCGTTCATTTTCCATCCTAGGGCTACGGAAGGGAATAATCCCCAACGGTTGTTCTTGGCAAAACGTGAAGAGGCGTCATCGCGTAAAGTGAAAGTCAACAGGTACTTGTCCCATGCCGTATAGTTCAAACGTCCGTAAAATGATAATAGGACATATTGGGATTCAGCCGGTTGCTGGTCTCCGTTCATGCTTGTTTTTTCACCGAAGTTCTCTTCGTTTCTTGAAAGATACCATGTCTCTTTGTTGCTTTCATAATGATATTTCTGATAGGAATAACCTGCCATGACATCAAAGTGCTGCTTGGCGAAATCCTTGCTGTATTGTGCATAGAAATCAAGTAAGGTATTTCTTCTTTCGTAAAAGTAAAGGTAGTTGCTGCCCGATTTCAGAGGGTCTTCACCATACGAACCGGGGGCGCTGGGATCAACATATTTGTCACCGTCACTCTTGGTATAGTCCATGCCCACATTCAGGTTCAGACGCAGGTCGGGCAGAAAATGGACTTTATAGTCAAATTGGGCATTCCCGATGAAGGATTTGACTTTTGACTGGTCGTCTGTCATCTCAAGTAGGGATACAGGGTTGACACCGGCAGAGGATGCCTTTGTACCGTTGGGGTCATTATCCGTAGTCCAGGTGAAGTATCCGCCGAATTTATTGTTGTCATTCTTAACGGGCTTGGTGGGGTCGAAAGACACTGCACCCACAACGGCACCGGTGTCAGCGAACTGATTTTTGATGTAAATGCCTTTGGCGTTCAGGTTCATGTTCAAATGATCGTCAAAGAATTTGGGAGTCAAAGAAACGCTTCCGGTGTAACGTTCAAAGTTCGAGGTCTTCAGGATACCGTTTTGATTGGTATAACCAAAAGAAACACGGTAGGGAAGATAGTCTTTGACAGAACCGTAGGCACTGATATTGTGTTCTGTGGAAACAGCGGTTCTCATCACTTCGTCCTGCCAGTCGGTGTTTACTCCCGGATAAAGGTTGACGGCTGTAATCATGGCTTCCGTTGCGTTGGGGTTGTTGATGATGAAATCGCGGTATTCGTCTCCTGTCATGACATCTATTTTATTTTTCCGGGTGCTGACAGAGACATTGCCCGAATAGTTTATCTTCACAGAACCTGTCTTGCCTTTCTTGGTAGTAATGATGATTACACCATTAGAGGCACGGGAACCGTAGATGGCGGTTGCCGACGCATCTTTTAATACCGTGAAACTTTCTATGTCGGTGGGGTTGACCGAACTCAGGGGATTCGAGAGGCCTTCTACGGAACCTGAACTCATGACTACTCCGTCAATTACAATTAACGGATCGTTGCTGGCGGTCAGAGAGGAACCTCCACGGATGCGGATGGCTGAACCTCCACCCGGCTGTCCTGTCGATGTGGCTACATTGACACCTGCCACTTTACCGGCAATCATGTCTTGAGGGCTGACTGTAAGACCTTTGTTCTTTTCTTCCGCTTTGATGGCAGTCACTGATCCGGTGGCATCGTTCTTTTTTACCGTACCATAACCGATAACCACAACGTCTTGCAACATTTGCGAATCATCTTTCAAAAGAATGTTTAGAGATGGGGCGGCGGGGACCTCCTGTGACTGATATCCGATAAATGAAATAACGATTATATCACCTTTATTGGCATTTAACTGGAAGTTGCCGTCAAAATCTGTGATAGTACCATTGGTTGTTCCTTTCACCACAACATTGGCTCCAATAATTGGTTCGCCTGTTGTGTCCTTTACAAGTCCTTTAACAGTCATTTGCTGGGCAAATGCGTCTATGGACAAGAAGCATCCTACCATTAACATTAGTAGGACCTTGAACATCAAGTTTCTTTTCATGTCTTTAAATTTAAAGTTAAATAATTATTTCAAGTTTATATTCTCAGTTAAAAAATACCTATTGAAAACTGTTTTCCCAAACAACCTGATTTTCTAATCAATCTCTGTTATAATGTATGTTTTTACCTTTTAGAATGATTGGCGGCTGCTTTAGCTAACCATCATCCTCACTTACTTTTTGTTTTGTTTGTTACAAATGTAGCGGTCTTATAAAGCGATTTTTGAGATAAGAATAAAAATATAAATGATTTAGTGCTAGTGCAAATCATATATAATTGATTCATAGTATAATATACTGGTTGGCTTATCTTAAAAATATAACTATATGTGAACTGTTCAAGGCTCATTCGGCTACATTTTATGAGGATTAATGTTAACTGTTTGTCAAAAGATCACTTTCTATAACCTCTTGATGCCTTTTAATTCTGCTTTATCTTTTACCTCTTTAATGCTGATTGCATAACCACCACCGCTTGCTGCGTGTAAGTTCAGTTTGCTTTTGTTGGTCACAATGCCTTTACGGATGGTATATGCCTGTGGATTATCTTTCCAGTCGGCATCTTTTGCGTCTGCATATACAGTTGCGATGTATTTTTTGTCCGGATCAAGGAAATCAAATATCAGTTTTGAAGAATGACCGTTCTCGTCTGCCGTACAGCCGATATACCAGTCGTTGGTTCCTTTAGCTTTGCGGGCAATGGTAATATAGTCTCCCGGTTCGGCTTCCAGATATTTGGTTTCATCCCAGTCAATGGCTACATCTTTTATGAATTGGAAGGCATCCATGAAGCGTTCATAGTTTTCAGGTATGTCGGCAGCCATTTGTAATGGGCTGTACATTGTTACATACAGGGCCAGTTGGCGTGCCAAAGTAGAACGTACCTGTGAATTGTTGGTAGGATTCATTTTGTTACAGTGGGTTTCAAAGATACCCGGAGTGTAGTCCATCGGACCACCTATTAATCGTGTGAAAGGCAAGATGGTAGTATGGTTTACGTTGTTACCGCCAAATGATTCATATTCAGTTCCGCGTGCCGATTCGTTACCGATCAGGTTGGGATAGGTGCGGCATATTCCGGTAGGGCGTACAGCTTCGTGGGCGTTTACCATGATTTTGTAGTCCGCTGCTTTTTTCACCGCATACAGATAGTGGTTATCCATCCATTGTCCATAGTGGTGTTCGCCACGTGGAATAATGTTGCCTACATAGCCACTTTTTACAGAATTATATCCGTTGTCTACCATGAATTGGTATGCCTGGTCCATGTGGCGTTCATAGTTACGTACAGAAGCCGAAGTTTCATGATGCATCATCAGTTTTACGCCTTTGCTTGCAGCGTAGCTTTGAAGTTCTTTCACATTGAAGTCGGGATAGGGAGTTACAAAATCAAACACATAATCTTTGCTTTTTCCGAACCAGTCTTCCCAACCTTCATTCCAGCCTTCTACCAATACTTGGTCGAATCCATGCTCTGCTGCAAAATCAATGTAACGTTTTACGTTGGCAGTGTTGGCAGAGTGTTTGCCGTTAGGTTTTGTTTTGTTGTAATCTGTTTCACCCAGTTTTACACTGGATAAGTCGTCCGTGTAAGCCCATGAGCCTTTTCCCGTAATCATATCCCACCATACGCCGATGTATTTCACAGGCTTGATCCAGGAAGTGTCTGCTATTTTGCAAGGTTCGTTCAGGTTTAACGTAATGCGTGAGGCAAGAATGTTGCGGGCATCATCACTAACGATGACGGTACGCCATGGTGAAGTGCAGGGAGTCTGCATATATCCTTTGTCACCTTGTGCGTCCGGAGTCAGCCATGATTCGAAAATCATGTTCTTGTCATCCAGGTTGAGGTGCATGCAGGCATAGTCTATCAAAGCTGCTTCGTGCAGATTGATGTACAGACCGTCGTCTGTTTTCATCATCAGGGCAGTTTGTACACCGGTGGGGCTGAATGCGGTTTGCGAGGAGTTCTCCGTATAAGCCTTTGAAAACAATCCTCTGATTTCCGACAGGCGGGAAACGGTATAGTCATATTCCTGTGTGTCATAATCTCCCGGAATCCAGTAAGCGGTGTGGTCACCTGCCATGGCAAATTGTGAATGTTCTTCTTTGATCACGAAATAGTTCAAGTTCTTCTGCTGCGGAAATTCATAGCGGAAACCCAGACCGTCGTTGAACAGGCGGAAACGGATGATTATAAATCTGTCATTGGCAGGCTGGTTCAATGTGACCGCCAATTCATTATAATGGTTACGGATTTCTTTTTCTTCTCCCCATACCGGCTGCCATGTTTCATCGTTGGTAGATGTCCGGACATCCTTTATCTCGAAACCGTTATAAAGGTTTGTCTTGATGTCCAGTTTGTCTATGTCTTTTTTATCAGTCCATTCGAAGTCGGTTTTGGCGTTTGCGTCTTCTTTTTTTAATTCCAACCCCAATTTACTGGGTTTGATAACTTCCTTTTGTTTATAGGTCAGTTCATACGTGGGAGTGCCCTGACCATCTAGAGTAAATGTCATCTCCAGATTACCATCCGGAGAGTTCAGTTTTTGTTGTGCATTTGCAATGAATGAGATACAGAGAAATGCGATAAGTGAAAGATTCTTTTTTAAATTCATAATATGTACTGGTATTAAATTATAAGCTTTTACTGGTTGTTTTAAAATTCTAAAACTAGCATTTCACGCCCCGGAAGTGTTAGGTTTTTATTCAAGTCGATATTTTGATCCGTTAAAACATCATGGGCTGATGTTGTTGGAAGTACTTCTTTGTATGGAGTCAGGTTTATGGTTTGCGTTTTGTCTGTTCCATTCATGAGAACCGTTATCGATTTGTTTCCGTATTTTCGTTCATAAACGTAAATCCCTTTGTTGGGAGCGAAGTGTTTCAATCTGCCTTTGGCTATGACTTCATTCCCTTTTCTCCATTGGAGTAATTTCTGCATATAAGTAAAGGCTTCATTTTGCTGCGGAGTACGGTTAGCCTCATTGAAACAGTTGCGTGGGTCATTTTTCCAACCTCCGGGGAAATCACAACGTAACAGACCGTCGCCATTGGCTTTATCTGCAGCCATCAGAATTTCTGTCCCATAATAAATCTGGGGAATGCCACGTGTGGTCAGCAGGAATACAAGTGCTTGTTTGTAGCGGTCAATATTTTGCGTGGCTTCTTCATTTAAATAAAAGCGTGAAGTATCATGGTTATCAAGGAAAACGAGCAGATTCATCGGATCTGCATATACCAAATCCTGAGTAAGATAATCGTAAAGACGATATAATCCGCCGTTCCAGTCAGTTGTTTCTTCGTCAAAGGCTTTGTTCATTTGTTCCATCAGCGGGAAATCCATCACGGTACGGAGATTGGAGTTTCTGGGAGCAGCCAGTCTGCTGTCTTTCTGCCAGAAAGAAACCAGCACATTACTGTTCAACCAAGTTTCACCTACTATGTTGAAATCAGGGTACTCATCGGTCACGGCTTTACACCATTCTGACATCATGTCGAAATCTGCGTAAGGATGTGTGTCTTGACGGATGCCGTTAATCCCTGCATATTCTATCCACCAGATACTGCTTTGGATCAAATAGCGGGCTACATGGCGGTTGCGTTGGTTCAAGTCGGGCATTGATTCTGTAAACCATCCGTCTACGGCTATCTTGCGTTCATAATCAGAAGCGTGGATATCCTGTACACTCGCTGTTTTATAAGAAGTTTGTGTGTAGTTTCCTTTAAAATTGAACCAGTCTTTGGAAGGCATATCTTTGAAAAGATAGTTTTCGCTGCCACAATGGTTGAAAATCATGTCCATAACAACTTTCATTCCTTTGCTGTGTGCTTGTTCTACCAGCTTGCAGAATTCTTCATTGCTACCTAATCTGCGGTCTACTTGATAATAATCGGTAATGGCATAGCCATGATAGGATCCTTCTTTCATGTCATTTTCCTGTATGGGGTTCAGCCAGATTGCCGTAACTCCCAAGTTGGAGAGATAATCCAGATTATTTTCAATACCTGCGAGGTCGCCCCCGTGACGGGCGAACGGATCGTTACGGTCTACCTTTGCTTCCAACATTTCCGGTACGACATCGTTCGAGGGATTTCCGTTGGCGAAGCGGTCTGGCATAATCAGATATAATACGTCACCCGAGTTGAAGCCTTCCACGTCTGTAGTTCGGGATTCTTCATATCCGCCCACCAGAAGGTTGGGGCTACTTTTTTAATTATGGCTGCGGACACTGTGTGTTGCAAACCGAATAACGCGAGTAATGCCATAAGTGCGAATGTTCTTTTCATAATATATAGAAATTAGTGTTTATATCTTCATTTCATTTGGATGTTGCAAATGTAGAAGTGGAATAGCTGAGATTTGAGTACTAGAATAAAAATATAAATGTTTTATAGACTCAACTTATTGATAATTAGGCATATTTGTCTTTGATGTATTGCTGAAAATATAAACGTCAATGAAAATATTTTCGTTGAAAAACTTTATTCTAATTACTTATATTTATATATTTGTGAATCTATAATAAGTATATAAGATGAAGAATGTAACCTATTTCTTTATATTGTTTTTGTTGACTTTGACAACTCCTTTGTTTGCTGATAAAAACAGCAATGAAGAAGTGTTGAAAAGGTTGGATCGGGTCATAGATAATAAGACCGCTTGTCATGTACAGAAGGAAAAAGAGATTGTGGATTTAAAGCAACGTCTTCACCGTTCTAAAGACAATAGGGAGAAATATGAACTTTGCGGTTCTTTGTTTAACGCTTATCTGCATTATCAAGCAGATTCCGCATTGTATTATATTAATGGAAAAATGAATTTGTTGCCTCTGTTGAATCATCCGGAGTTAAAGAATGAGATTGTCATTAACCGTGCCGAGGTGATGGGGGTGATGGGAATGTATAACGAGGCTTTGGAACAATTGGAGCGGGTAGACCCGTTGGAATTGGAACGGGAGACTTTGGCTTATTATTACCGGACCTATCGGGCTTATTATGGTTGGGTGGCCGATTATACCACCAATGATGCCGAAAAAGTGAAATATTTGAAAAAGACCGATGCTTACAGGGATTCTATTCTTATTGCTACTGATCCTTGTGTAGACAGGAGCATTGTATGGGCCGAGAAAAAGATTATTAATGGCAAGGTGGATTCTGCTTTGGTTATATTGTCGGACCTATTGAAAGAAACGCCGGATGAACGGCAAAAAGGGTATATTTACTATACTTTATCCGAGGCTTACGATATGCGGGGAGATATTCAGAAAGAAATTTATTATCTGGCCTTGACCGCTATTACAGATTTGAAATCGTCTATTCGTGAATATGCATCCTTACAGAAATTGGCTCAACTGATGTATGAGGTAGGTGATTTGGATCGTGCCTATAAGTATTTGAATTCAGATGCAGGAAGTAAATGCTGAGTTGGCACAGACGGGGAAGATCAAGGAAGTATACATTGCCCGTTATTTGGACAGATGTGTGATTTATCTGGACAAGTTGGAGTTTTATCGTCGTTCTTTGGCGAAACTGGCAATGGCCTCCCGTATAGACGATTTGTTTAAAGCGATTAAATCCGAGCAGTTCATACGAGATGAACGGAAGGATTTTTATAATGAGTTTGATAAGTCTTTCCTGGAGTTATTTCCTCATTTCATTACTTCTTTTAATGAGTTATTGGTAGAGGAAGGAAGAATATATCCCAAATCGGGCGAGTTGCTGACTACGGAATTGCGTATATTTGCTTTGATCCGTCTGGGAGTGACTGATAGTAATCGGATTGCCCATTTCTTGGGGTATTCTTTGGCAACGATTTATAATTATCGCAGCAAGATGCGTAATAAGGCGATAGGAAACAAGGAAACTTTTGAACAGGAAGTGATGAACTTGTAGAGATATGATTACAATAATACCAGCAAATGTAATATAAGTGTATTCACTGTTATTCCGTGCTTCAGTAAGTATTAGCTCTAACCTTGGGAGTTTGGTCGTATTTATTCTAAATGTGGCAAAATGTAATTGTTCCCCAAACGGATAGCATTACTTGTCCAATAACACAATTGATTTTAGAAGATGGATAAGTCCCGCCTTGGACATTGAGGATAGGCAAGTCGAATATCTTTTCAGTTAACTTGGTCTCGAAACTTTCTAATTGTTGAAATTGGAAAGCACCTATTTTGTCCTCGTTATTATTATTTTCTATTTTGTTCAGGTACTTGTCATTTTCTTCATAAACAGCAATGGCAACTTCATAAATTTCAAACCATGTCTTTGAATCTTCGACCATTAAATTCATAAAACAGAGAGTACAGTACCTATGTGAGAGATAAAAATAGCACCACAACTAGTAAACTTCCAATAAGTGTTCAGCGTATCTTCGGAGATGTTTTGGTAGAAAATAGTAACATTGATAGCATATCTATACAGGTAGATAACCATAGGCTGAAAGACAAAATACTATAAATGTAATAGGAGAGATAGAGTATTGCCATAGGTGGCTTATTTCAATATTGCGGCAATGTCGGTAGGTGCGATAAATATCTTTGGAAATCAATGGAGTGGATTCTGTAAATACGACCTCATTTGTCATTTTGATTTCTTTAGGAACGGTTTTTGTCATCGAATCGCTGATGCTATTGAATGCCTGATAAAAATTATTGGACATAGTACTGATTGTTTGGCATAAATAAAAAAGCAGAGAGAGAATGAGAGTTGAATAACTCAAAATAATTCTCTCTCTGCTTGGGAGTAGTTCTACAGAGAGGAGGATATTAAATCCTTATCTCTGTGTGTTTAGACTTTGATTACTGTGCCGGATAGGGAGTCAGGTTTACAGTAATGGTGTCTTCTACTTTTTCATTTGTTGAAGTAGTGATAGTCAATTTCACTTTGACTGGGGTTGCTACAGATACTTTGTTTGCATCACCAGCATTTGCTGTAAGTTTAATATCTTTACCGTTTATATTTGCTGTCAAATATTGGGTATATTTAGCTTCGACTTCGCAAACTACATTTTGAATATCATCTTGTGTTCCAGAAATGTTATCTACACGGTAATAGATGTTCTTGTCATTCTTATCAGCAGCTTTACCATATTTCACAGTTACTATGTTACCACTACCAGAGATGATAGAAATACCAGCAGGCATAACTGTTGTATAGTTTTTGCTTTCAGCAAACATAACTTTGAAGTCAGCAATCGGGAACTGTACGCCTGCATAGGTAACCTTACCACCTGTTAACGTATAAGCCTTGTTAGTTTCCCCTTTTTCAGTTAATGTGATAGTACCGTTGTCACTAACAGCAATCTTGTCAGCATCATCTTCAATAGCTTTGTATCCACTTACAGTTCCAGCAGAGAAAATGTTGGCTTTAGTGATTTCACTAGCATAAACTGTTACAATCTTATTCAAATAGTATGACGGGTTAAATGTATAAGCTGCTGCCAATGTTGCATCGCTTGGCTTTTCAATAGTGAACGGCAAGTTAATAACAGCAATTGTTCTGAAATAATTGAGTGTTCCAATTTTAACAGCTGCAACAACATTTACCTTAGCTGTAAACTCACCACCATTTTCAATGATTTTGGCTAATTGACTACCGTAATTTGTGTTGAAGTTAACTTTGATACCTGCTATTTGGGCTGCTTCAGTTGTTGTTTTACCTTCAGAGTCAACAGTAGCGATATTCTTAACAAGATCGGTTAGATTTTCAGTTTCTATCTTGCCTGTTTCAGCATTTTCATATACCCATTCTACTTGGGGTTCAAGTACCATTTCTTGATATTCAGCATTCCAAACGACACGTTTGTCTGCACCCATGGCATCGAAGTAGGGCTTTAAGTCAGAGATAAATGCTTGTTCAGCAGTTTCAGTCACTTCTGTTACAACATGCTTCTTGCTTACGATAGAAGTAATTTCTTCTGCATCAGGAGTTTTTTCATTAAAGTTCAAGGTTACATTGTCAGATTTAACCTTACCGAAAACATTCATATAATGAACTGTAAAGTAAACATTTCCTGCAGCCTTGTCATTAAGATTGATAGTCATACCATCGAATGATACGCCATAACGGATAGAGTCTGCTTTTGCTTGAGCATTATCAGCCATTGTGATGTATGAATCGAATAGTTGACCTGCCCATTTTTTTTCAGGGACAATTGTTACAGATTCACCTGGCTTAGCATCCACGTATGATGTGAGATAAGTATCACCTTGCTCATTAATCTGGTATTTACCGAATGGAATATTAACATCTTGGGCATCCACCAAACTAAAATTAAAATCACCATTGAATGGAGAGTAAACATTTTCGTTAACAACCAATGACGCTACAGCATTGCTATTGCCGTATGATTCAACTATTTCATCATTAACAGTAATACCTTCTACAGGAATTTCATACAATCCGGTTGTAGAAGCTGCTCTGCTGCTGCTTAATACTCCACTAAAAGGAACTACTTTTCCTAATTTGATAGGCAGTTCTTCACCTTTAGAGTTTACAGCCTTAACGGTTTTTCCTGATAAATCGTAAGAAACCGGGGATATCTGAACTATAATAGAACTGGTAGATTGTCCTACCATATATTCACCTTTGGCAGGTTTTTCTTTAGAACCACCTTCCCATTTCGGCCATGCTGTTCCTTCTTTAGCAATGCTATAAGCAATATTGAAATTGTTTTCCAATACAGTAATCTGAGCCAATCCTTCGTTCAAGGGCAGACGAACAGATTTTTCATTCTTACCGTCTTTGTCACAAACAACCATGATAACGTAGTTGTTAGGATCAGTAGGATCAGCGTAGTAGTAAGGAACATTTGTTGCAGGAGTAGCGCCGGCAAATTCTTCAAATTCTGTACCGTTCCACAAATACCACTTGCCGTTTTCCTTTTTCACTTCAGGTTGAGCATCCTTGCCCGGTTCACCCTGTGCGCCGTCCTGGCCTACAGCTTTAACGGTAGTCTTCTCACCGTTGCATACCCAAAAACCATCTTCCGAGATAGTCCATTCTGTACCTGCAGCACCTGCTTCACCGTCCTTACCGTTGGTAATGGTGTAGCTGCTACCGTCATTGAAAGCAACAGTGAAACCGCCTGTATTGCACTTAAAAACTTTTTGTTCATAATAGAAAAACTTTAAATTTATAAATTTAAAAAACTAAAATTGGTTATACATACCATTTATTATAAAAGGACTTAATTGTTTTCCTCCTGTTTCAGCGGATTCCTCTCGTGTGCCACATACTGCCGGGGCGTCATGCCCGTCACTTTTCCGAACGCCACATAGAAAGGGCTTTTCGAACCGAAGCCGCTGCGTACGGGAACTTCCTCTATGGGGCATCGTCCGCTGCGGAGCAGCTCTTTGGCGTATTCCACTCGGTAAGTGTTTACTAGTTCTTTCAGGTTGCAGCCGAAATAGCGGTTCACCACATTACTTAAATAAGTCTGGTTTGTCTCCAGCATCGCACTCAGTGTCTTCAGCGAAAGAGAGGAATCGAGGAATACTTGACGCACTTCCATCAGGTATAATATACCTTTATATATAAGAGCATCTATCCGGCGGACGTCCGTCCGCAACGCAAACTCCTTCTCCCATCGGCGAGAGGCGGCACGATAGAGCAAAGTCTTTTGGCGCACCGAAGTGTAGCGGGTCTTTTTACGTCGCAGAAACAGGTATTCCATTCAATTCTTTTTTCGTTTTTTTATTTGCTTATTTTGTCGATCTCTTACTAAGAGATCGACAAAATAGATGTAATATGCATAAAATCAAATAATTAAATCAATGAGAAGTGAGCTGTTGAGAGAAAGATTAAATAAGAAAAAAGGCTTTTTTTTGCTTTAGATCGTATTTTTTTAATGAAAAGTGTATTAGTTATCAAAACTTTCCTTATTTTTGCACGAGAATTATATATCTCTTACTAAGAGATATATAAAAACCTATCTTGTATTTTGTAGTCTAAACAGGTAAAAATCAATTATTTATCTCTTCGTTTTATTATATACTTGGGTGCAGAATGTAACTCATGTGTCAGAAATGAGTACCGCTTTGAGTTTTGACACCGCGGAGTGAATTTCAGTTTCGGGAAACAGAACATTGAACGGTGGTGATGGAATGAGCATATATTACTTTCGGGAAACGCTTTACCTCTCTTTGATAATACTTACACAGCCGGCACCGATAATCAGGAATACTCCAGCCAATACCAGCATGTTTACTTCCGGAGCGACACTACCCGGACTGGTAAATATCTTCAGTACGATACCTCCTAAAGAAGCTGCGACAATCTGTGGAACACAAATAGTTCCATTGAATAATCCCAGATAGGTTCCCATATGTCCTCCTGTTAATGCATTGGTCAGAATGGTAAAGGGAAGGGCCAGCATGGCTGCCCATGCGCAACCTATCAGGATGAAGGATGCAAATAAAGCATATTGATTATGGATAAAGAAAATGGAGATGAATCCAATGCCTCCCAATACCAGACTGAGTACGTAGGCAAGTTTGCGGTTCTGAATCATCGGGATGATCGTTGCCCAAATAACGGAACCAATGGCTTGGACAGCAAATAAGATCCCGACCCAATCTCCCGCTGTCTGGTATTGTGCGGATTGTGTATCCAGTACCACTCTGGAAACACCGTTTGTCATGGTTGTTATGACCGGTGTGTCGAACACATTCAAAGCAACTGTTCCATTGGTGTAAGTCCACATGAACATGAAGGCTGCCCAGCAGAAAAATTGTACCAGTCCTACTGTCCAAAAGGCTTTGGGAGCCTTGACCAGCAATTTGAACATATTTGTCTTTTCTTTTTTGCTTTCATGGGTGATGCCATGATATGCTGCATATTCTTCGGGAGGAAATTCCTTTACTTTGGCCGAAGTATAGATCACGCATAGAATCAGTATCAATGCGCCGATGTAGAAAGAATAGATGACAGAGTCGGGAATAATACCTTTGGGAGCAATATTACTGATGCCGATGGCGGCAAAAATAAACGGGAAAAGATATCCTGCCAGACTGCCGGCATTACAGAGAAAACTCTGAATGGAGTAAGCCAGTCCTTTTTGTTTTTCATTCACCATATCGCCCACCATCATCTTGAAGGGCTGCATGGCCATATTGATAGAGGTATCAAGGAACATCAGTGATATCAGACCGAATACCATAGCTGCACTGACTGTCATTCCGAAACTACCTGCATTAGGGAGCAGGCACATGACGCAGACAGCAACCAGAGCTCCTGCAAACAGATAGGGGATACGCCGTCCGAAACGCGTCCAAGTGCGGTCACTCAGTGCGCCTATGATGGGTTGGACGATGATTCCTGCCAGCGGAGGTAATATCCAAAAATAGCTTAAACTGTGTGGGTCTGCTCCCAAAGTGGAAAAGATACGGCTGATATTCGCGCTTTGCAAAGCGTAGGCTATCTGCACGCCAAAGAATCCGAAACTAATATTCCATAGTTTCCAGAAACCTAAATCGGGAATTTTTTTCATGGTATGTGTGTTATTGATTATCGTTGGGGTAGGGAGTCACCACAGACAGCCCCAGGCTGTCTGTGGTGGATGGTTAGAATCTGCCGGTGGTATCAATCATCTCTACCAGCTTTTCATTGAACTTCTTGTTCTTTATCAGTTCTTCCAAAGTGAGATGCATACGATATCTCCAGTAATGTCTTGGATTGGCAGGTACGTTGATACGTTCCGCGTTCACATCGGGATAGCGGATTTCTTCGTCTATTGACAGCCAGTCCTGAAAGGACAGGATGCACAGCAATGACGGACATTCCAGATGGTGGCGTACTATTTCCTCGCAAACCCATCCCGGGGCTGAAACCGGAACTTCTCCCCAGTGTCCCATTACATGGTTGTAGTAGCGGCAGGTCTGTTCATAATCTTCTTCCCACCATCCCCGCAGAGTAGACATGTCATGAGTGGAAATAGTACAGACCGAGCGGTACGGATATTCCCACACGTGACCGAACTCGTGTTTGGGATTCTTGGGCATACGTTGGATTTCCAGGCTGAGTATTTGCAACTGGTCCATTACCCAAGGCACACAGTCGGGAACCATTCCTAAATCCTCTCCGCACACCAGCATAGAAGTGGCTTGTGTCAGGATAGGCAGCTTTTTCATCGCTTCCTGATACCAGAACTGGTTATGGCGTTGGTAATAATAATGATTATACAGACGGTTGAAAGCGTCTTTCTCCTTCCAGTCGAGGCGCCCGAAGATGAAATCATTCTGAACGGCAATTCTTGGATGATACATGGAGGGGTGCTTGCGGTCGGGAACAAATAATACATTGCTTATCAAGGCATATACTCCCTCGCGTATATGGATACTTTCTTCATCTTTCTTATCGGAGAAATAAGCCTCCACTTTGCGTTGGGTATCATATTCCGGGCGCATTTCATAAATGTCATCGTGAGCATGTTGTACGAATGTTTCTTTTACAAAGGCAGCTTTGTCACCAAACATCTTGTTTAGCATCTCTTCGTTGATGAACGGTTTGGTCATGAAGTCCTTTTGGAACGGCAGCCCGTAACTTTGAATTTCGTCTACACTCATAGGCAATGCCGGTACAAACTGTCCCAGCAAACCATGTACCGAATGAGATGGGATTTCCCAGATACGGAAGAAACCAAGAATATGGTCTATGCGGTAAGCTGTGAAATACTCTGCCATTTTGCGGAAACGCTTCTGCCACCATTGGTAGTTGTCTTGTTCCATTACCTCCCAATTATAGGTGGGAAAGCCCCAGTTCTGTCCGTTCACGGAGAATGCGTCGGGCGGCGCGCCTGCCTGACCGTTCATGTTGAAATAATACGGCTCAATCCATGCCTCCACACTGTTGCGGCTGATGCCGATAGGGATATCACCTTTAAAGATAATACCTTTTTCGCGGGCATAGTTTCCTGCATCAAGTAATTGGATATGTAAATGGTACTGTGTGTAGTAGTAAAAGGCGATTTCTTCATAGCAAGAGCTGTCCGGTGCGCATAAGGCTGCTATTTCTTCTGCCTTGTACTCTGTATGCTCAGGCCATTGGCTGAAATCCGGAGTGCCATACAGATCTCTTAGATAGCTGAATGCGGCGTATGGCAGCAGCCAATGTTCATTTTCTTCAAAGAATTTTTTGAATTCGGCCGAAGCCAGCACTTTCCTTCCGGTTTGTTGGAACATCACTTTCAAATAGGAACGTTTGGCATTGTTCACCGCTTCATAATCTATTTGGGGAAGAGCGTTCAATTCTTGCCGGCGGGCTTCAAAAACAGCCAGCGCTTCTTTATCCTTCATCTTACCCAGCTGGTTCAGGTCAATATACATAGGGTGGAATGCATAAATGGAAATGCTGTTGTAGGGATAAGAATCCATCCAGGTATGGGTAATGGTCGTATCGTTGATAGGGAGGAT
>PPYF01016962.1_pt1 | contig 24431 bp, 32 predicted proteins | sample 1559871 | NCBI WGS metagenome assembly PPYF01 (sample SAMN08240021, study PRJNA423297) | Human gut metagenome, whole genome shotgun sequencing project. | reverse complement strand
GCGTTGCGGTTTCCGGCGATTTGCGGCCGGAGTCCGGTTAAGTCCGGCGCGGTCGCCTTCCATGCCCTGTCGGGCATAAGAAAATAAAACCGCCATGCTGCGGTCATTCATGATTTTGTGGTGTAGCGATAAATAGTCATGCGAGAAACGTTGAAGCGCTTAGCAACTGCACCAACTGTCATTTCAGGATCAGCAAGTAAGATTTTAATTTGTTTAACATCTTCTTCAGAAAGTGACGGTTTTCTCCCTCCCACACGGCCCCTTGCGCGTGCAGCTGCAAGGCCTGAGCGCGTTCTTTCAATATTGCGGTTGCGTTCAAAGCTAGAGAATATCGCCATCAGATGCGTATAGATTTCCCCTATAACTGGCGCATTTGTGTCTATTCTGTCCTTGATGGCTATGAAAGTTATTCCACGTTTCTTCAGGTCGTCGAGTAAAGTAATGACTTGACCCAATGAACCGCCGAGCCGATCTAGTGCCCAAACTACTAGGGTATCTCCCTCGCGCAATGCTTTCAGGCAGTTCTCCAGTTCCGGCGCACCTTTTTTGTCGCGCTTAGGGCCGCTACGTGAGGTCTGATCCTGATAGATTTGCTCACATCCCGCTTTTGTTAGTTCGTCAACCTGGTGTGCCACATCCTGAAGATGCGTAGATTTACGTGCATAGCCGATTTTCATTCTTTTCACGCTAATTAGTTATGGGGTTATTGTTATGTTGATACAGTAACGAGTTTTGTTACATGAGGGGAGCCATTTTTCGGGAGAAGTCAGGACTTTTCAAGACTGTCACAAAAACCATCGTTTGAGTGACATTTATGTATCAACGTTGTTGACACATCAAATGACATCTTATAGCCTTGTGTGTATCAACAATGATGATACATAGTCGGACTTGGAGGAACTTTGGTTCAGGTTGTCATAAAGAAGTGGGGTAATAGCCCTTCGGTAAGGTTGCCGATTGCTATTATGCGTGAGGTTGCTCTCAATGTTGACGATACTGTGGATCTGGTCGTTCAGGATGGTCATATTGTCATTGTGCCGATTAAAACTAAAGGTTTTAATCTGAACACCTTGTTGTCTGGCGTAACGACTGAGAATTCTCATGAAGCAATCCCCATTGGAAAGGTAATTTAAATGTGTGAGTATATTCCTTCACCTGGTGATGTGGTTTATCTAATTTCACACAACAAAGTTAATTCTGGTAATGATGAAAAGTTCGTTGTGCTCGTTATCAGCCCTTATATTTACAACGCAAAAACGGGATTAATGTTATGTTGCCCTGTAACAGCACAAATTAAAGGGTATCCGTTTGAAACATTAATTGATGATAACAGGGTGGCATTATCAGACCAGATTAACACCGTCAACTGGCGTCAGCAAAAAGCTGTAAAGGAAATGACAATTCCAGATAACTCTTTTGCCGAAGTCATCGCTAAAACAAGTACGTTAATTGGAGGTTAAAATGAAAGGATCGGAAGAAAGCCAGCAGGAAAAACACGATTTGACACTGGTTAAGTGGGTAATGGGGGGAGCTATCGCATTAGTTGTTCTGGGACTGCCAACACTTGGCTTTATCAAATTTGTATTTCTTATATGGTTTTTAGTCATTGTTTTAGCGATGACTTTTGCCTTCCGGCGATTACCAAAAAACAAAGATAATCAAATCCCCATGATGATGTTAGGTGGTTTTATCGGTGTAATAATTGGTGCCTGCGTTGTTATGTACTCCGTTCATGAATTAAAAGAAACGTGTGCTGTTTCTGATGGTGCTTTAATTGATGCTTTCATTTGCTATCATTGATGTTTTCGCCGGTAATATGTAATGTTACACGTTTTTAGATTTGACCTGGACGCTCGCGTCCAGGTGTAGTATGCAAGGTATGGAGTTGTTATGCGGATTAACGTTGATGTTTTTGCTCGTTTATTAAACGTTAAGCCTGGCGAAATCGTTTGGGCTGTAAACCACGGTAATGTATTGGCTGGTTTGGAATTACCCCCCTCCAAACGCGGCATTGAGAATATTCAGTCTAATGGGCCAAAGTCTCTTACATTTGACGTACTGGACGCTACCGAGTTTGCTAAAAAGTATATCGCGGCGACAGGTTCAGCTTCCAGCAAATGTTCTTAGCCGATCTGCCAGCCTGGTATCACCTTCAACCAGGCTGATTAGTGCCTCTCCGCTAATAACCATTAACCTGTTATTGCTTCTATATATATCCAAAGCTTTCTTTCTGGTTTTACCTGTATGACAAAAAACAGCCAAACAATTTTCTTGTATGGCCTGCTTATGCAGTTGTTCAATATGCGCAGTTGAAACCCACGAAGAGTATCGTTTGGCCTGAATAAGAAATCTGCGACCGTCAACAGAAAACCTCCCGTCAATGCCACCATCGCCGGTGTATTTGGGATTCCTTATGATCTCAAATCCGACATCTTCAAACGCATGTAAAAGCAATTCTTCGAACACAAAGGGGTCAATTTTCCTCAAGTAGCAAATTTTTTTGGGGAAAGTAGGCATTTTTTTTATCTGCTTTATCACCCGCCGCGCGCTTTGCTGCTTTCTTCTGTGGCGGTGGTGCCGTATTGATTGCCGGGAGATTACTATGGTGAGCAGCACAATGGCGCTGCAAGCCCAGAGTATAAGGTTTTCTACTGATGGGAAGGGAAACATGCTCATCGTTTCGTTGATTTTCTAAGGGTAAAGAAAAGGGCGGTTTAACCGCCCTGATGATTAGCGACGGCTATAAACCTGCCATGAAGCACTGCCTGACTGATTCTGGCAAATCCGCCCGTAAAGAACGGTACCGGTCGAATACCGTGCACCGTTCAGATAGCAATAACCGCTGGATTGCAGCAGTTCGTTGCGCACCTTTTCTTCCTGCTTTGTTAGACGATATTCCGCAGACTGCAAACGAACGGATAATTCGTTAATCTGGCGTTGTTGGTTGTTCAGCTGGGTCTGCATTGCATTACCTTTATCTTGACTGACGCAGCCGGTTAATAGGACTGTACAGGCTAATGCACTAAGTATAATTTTTTTCACGCTGGCTCCTTATATTGAGATTATTCCTAATTATTTTTTGACCGCTTACAAACGAACGGTACCGTACTTGCGTATTATTTGATTTATCATCGACTGGTTACTTCCACCTTCACCATTGTCCGGGCATTCATTAAGAAAAGCCTTTCTGGCATCCTTAGTATGGTTGGGTAAAAATCCGTGTTTGTTCTTTTTAACGATGTTGAAGAAAGCTGCCTCAGCACTGTTACACTCGCTTCCCCCACTGTCGCCTGTAAGTTTACCCGCCATGCACATAATGACTTTACAGGGATCTTCAGCGTGGCTAACGGGCAGATAAAGCAGGCTGCCAGCTGCTATTAAGGGTATGATCAGTTTCTTCATTGCTTTGTCCTTACTTGTTTCTTCAGATATATACCGGTCAGAAAGTTAGTTACGGAAAGTAACATTAATAGTAACGCTGCGTTATATATGGATTTGTAACCTATATCGCCTGTGATATATTCGACAATAAAAACAAAAATCGTTAAAATTGCGAAAAACTTGATTAACTTTCCAGTAATTTTTTTAACGATATAAGCTATTGAATAAATGCCGGATTTGATGATGCTGGCGAGTAACCTGATCGCATGGATACAGAATTTTCTTAAAATGGGCGGAAAGGAAGATGCCTTTTTCTTCTTTCTGCTTTTTTGCCTTTCTGCAAAATCAATAACTTCGCCCATTTTTATGCCCTCCGGTTATATCTTCAGATCATCCAGCGATACACCACTGGCAATTAACTCTTTAAGCCAGGTTGGTCTGCGGCCAGTCCCAGACCAGGTATTCTCTGGGTTTCTGGGGTCGCGGTATTTAGCTGGTTTATTTTCTCTGGGATTTCCCGCGCCCTGCATTTTCATGGCTTCCAGGCTGATACCAGCATCGAGTTTTGCGGTTAGCCAGGCCGGGCGCTTTCCTATACCAGTCCACGTATTAAAGGGGTTATCCGGGTCACGATACACGGGTTCGCCTTTGGGTCGTTTTTCTGATTTCAGGGGAACCAGCATCACCTTCCTTCCTTCAGCGGTTTTCTTTTCGTTTCTTCTTGACACGATCTCAATAGCCCTTATCATAAACAAAAGTCGTCGAAATTACAATTACGCGGTGAAACGTAAATGAGTAAACGTCCAAAACTCCTGGTTCTCGCTCTGGCCTGCCTTACATGTTCTGGCTATGCCAGTGCTGCGCCTGCCTCTGATGAAGTTGCCAGGCTTGCGCAGAGATGTGCGCCTGATGTTTCACCCTTAACGATGGCGTACATCGTCGGCCATGAGTCCGCAAATGGGCCGTACAGAATCAATATTAACGGTAGTAACCAGTTAAAACAGCAACCACGTACTGAAGCGGAAGCCGTCAGCGCTGCAAAAGTTTTGCTTAAAGATAATAAGAGTTTTGATATGGGCCTTGCACAAATTAACTCAAATAATTTGGTTGGTCTGGGCCTTTCAGTTGACGATATTTTCAAGCCTTGCATCAATCTGCGTGCAAGCCAGACAATCCTCAAAGCCTGTTATGATAGCGCCCTGAAATCCTACCCAGCCGGGCAGGTTGCGCTGAGACACGCACTTTCCTGCTACAACACCGGCTCACTCACAAACGGGATTTCTAACGGGTATGTCACGAAAGTTATCGACGTGGCACGTCAATCAACTGATTTGAAAATCCCAACGCTGCTACCTGACGGCCAGACCAGTGAGGACAGCACCGCGACTGAGCCACAACAGGCAAAAAGTACGGCGCCGCAGTATGACGGTGAACAAGATGTTTTTGGTTCGGGTGATGGTGATGCCTTCAGCCGAAATAATACGGATGCTTTTTTAACCAAACAGGAAACAGCGAAGGGGGAGTGAGGTTATGGATGGAACGTTTGTACCTTGTATTGCAATCACAGATCCTGGAGCTATTTGAAGCGGGAAAGGTGAAGGAGGTAACGATAGAACGGGTGTCATTAAAGAAGTGGTATCCCGTTTTTCAGATAGACGACGAACAGCTGGGCCAGATCGTATGTTCAATTCGGGTTAACAAAGAGCATGAACTACGAACCTGGGCTGATTTAAGGCTACTGGCAGAGTTTTTGAAAGATAAGTGTGGCGTTGAAGAATGCCGTTTAAATCTGAAATCTACAGAAGATGATGAGTAAGGAGAAAGTATGACCACGTTGTTTAAGAAGTATGGCCCTGCGGTAGTTATGGGCGTTTTGTCTATTGCCCTGCCGCAAATCGCGCTGGCCGCTGGCACTGATACTGGCGAATCAACTGCCACATCTATCCAGACTTGGTTAAGTACATGGGTTCCAATCGGTTGTGCGATTGCGATCATGATTAGCTGCTTTATGTGGATGCTTCACGTAATTCCGGCCAGCTTTGTTCCTCGTATTGTATTGGCATTGATTGGTATTGGTTCTGCATCATATCTGGTTTCGCTGACTGGTGTAGGAAGCTGACCAACGCGAAATTGGGGGACACTTGTCCCCCAAAGTGAGGACTACAAAGATGTTCGTTGACGGAAAAAGACCGCTTTTTAAAGGTGCGACTCGCTTACCTCGCGCGCTGGGTGTTCCGCGTAATGTGGCTATGTTGATATTCATGATTTCTGCCTCGCTCTTTATGCTTATCCATATGTGGGCGATCTTGGTGTTTGTCTTTTTGTGGATTCCTTCAGCTGCATTAACAAAATATGACGACCGCATGTTTCGAATTTTGGGCCTGTGGTTGAAAACCAAGTTCAGTAATTGGTTTGATTCTCCGTTTAAGCAGTGGGGAGGATCGTCTTATTCCACTGCTGACTACAAACGTAAGGGTTTAAAATAATGAGAGCTGCCACCGCTACGAAGCCAAAAAAAATTGATGCCTTCCGTAAGGAGCCATCGGTAAATAAAAAGTATTTGCCCTATTCTTATCACCTCAATGATTATGTGATTTCGATGGAAAACGGCGATCTGATGGCTTTTTTCAAGCTGGATGGCCGCACACATGACTGCGCATCAGACCGAGAACTGGTAACGTGGCATAAAGACCTTAATACGCTGGTTAAGAGCTTCGGAACAGACCAGGTAGAACTGTGGACGCATGAATATCACCATGAGGCTAAAGAGTACCCGGATGGTGAGTATGACCAGTTTTTCCCTGCATATGTTGATCAATATAATCGTAAGTTGCATGGCGATTCCAAACAGCTGATTAATGACCTTTATCTGACCGTTATTTACAAGCAGGTAGGGGATAAGACACAAAAGTTTTTGGCAAAATTTGAAAAGCCGACTCGTGCTCAAATTCAGCAAATGCAGAACGAGGCGCTTGAAGGTCTTGAAGATGTTTCTGAACAAATCCTGGAAGCAATGAAGCCGTATGGTATTCAGCAGCTGGGTATCTATTATCGTGACAAACGCGGTGTTGAAATTCCTGCGCCTGATAAAAAAGAGCGTGAAGAACTGGCTGAAGTCGATGAATCAGACGTTTTTGATGAAGCTGTTGTTATCGAAAGTAATGATCCTGAACCTTCGCAGGCTCATGCTTATTCAAAAGCGCTGGAGTTCCTTTATTTCCTCGCAAATATGGAATGGGCTATTGTGCCTGTTTGCCGTGAACGTATCCGTGAGTACATCATGGATAACCGCCCTGTTAGCTCGCTGTGGGGCGATGTTATTCAGATCAGAACGGTAGATCACGACTTCTACACCACCGGCATTGAATTTCGTGACTACGAAGAAGATACAGAGCCAGGGCAGCTTAATATGCTTAAAGAAGCCGATTTTGAATACCTTCTGACGCAGAGTTTTTCTTGCCTCTCTGAATCTTCAGCTAAAACGTTTCTGACACATCAGGAAAAATCATTACAGGAAACGCGTGACCGTGCGCAAAGCCAGCTGGCACAGCTTGGAACCGCGCTGGATATGCTTACGTCCAGAGAGTTCGTGATGGGCTACCATCATGGAACCGTGCATGTCTGGGATAAAGATCAAAACGCGGTACAGCGGAAAGCGCGTCGGGTGAAGGTTATGCTGACAGGCTGTGGCGTGGTTGGCGGGACTATCAGCCTTGCCTCAGAGGCTGCATATTTTGCGAAACTGCCGGGAAACCAGAAATGGGCGCCGCGCCCGGTTCCGGTAAACTCATGGAACTTCCTGCATTTCAGCTCGTTCCATAATTTTATGCGTGGCAAGCCTGACAATAACCCGTGGGGGCCAGCGCTGACCATGTTCCGCACGATCAGCGGTACGCCACTTTATTTTAATTTCCATGTGACCCCGCTTGAAGAACTTTCTTACGGAAAACGCCCGCTGGGCCATGCGTTAATAACTGGTATGTCGGGGGAAGGTAAAACCACTCTGCTTAACTTCCTTCTGGCGCAATCCATGAAGTACAACCCACGTCTTTTTGTTTATGACCGCGACCGCGGTATGGAGCCATTTATTCGAAGCGTGGGCGGATACTATAAAGTCCTGCAACAGGGTATGCCGTCCGGGTTTGCACCGCTTCAGATTGAGCCGACCAAACGCAACATCGCTCTTATTAAAAACCTGTTCCGTATTTGTGTGGAAACCACTAATAACGGGCCTATCAGTGCAACGATGGCAACCGAGCTGGCCGAAGGTGTTGATGCGGTTATGGGGGAAGGCTCACTGATTCCACGCGAGGCGCGTACCGTTACTATCCTCGACGGCTACGTGAATGAAGTAGTGGAAAATGGCGTATCTCTGAAAGGGTTACTGCGCGAATGGACGCGTGAAGGTCAGTATGGCTGGCTTTTTGACAATGATAAAGACAGCCTGGATCTGAGCACGAATGATATTTTTGGCTTCGATTTATCCGAGTTTATCGCAGCAAAAGAGGAAGTATCCAGCCCGGCCCGTACTCCGCTCATGATGTACCTTCTGTACCGGGTTCGTGACTCCATCGACGGTAAACGTCGCGTCATTCAGTGCTTTGACGAGTTCCATGCCTACCTTGACGATCCGGTGATTGAACGTGAGGTTAAGCGCGGTATCAAGACTGACCGTAAGAAAGACGCCATCTATGTGTTTGCCACGCAGGAGCCGAACGATGCGCTGTCAAGCCGTATTGGCCGCACTATCATGTCGCAGACCGTCACGAAAATCTGCCTGCGTGATCCGGAAGCTATCCGAGAGGATTATGCCTTCCTTACCGATGCAGAATACGACGCGCTGATGTCGATTACCGAACACTCCAGGCAGTTCCTGGTGAAACAGGGGCAACAGTCTGCGATTGCTTCTTTCAATCTCTACCCACGCAACAGCGACGATATTGAAAGTGATATTAAGACAATGGACAACATTCTTAGCGTGTTGTCTGGTGAACCACAAAACGCCGAAATCGCGCATGAGCTGGTTGAACGGCTTGGTAATGAGCCTGAAGTATGGCTCAAAGAATACTGGCGCCTGACGGCTTAACAACGAGGCAAAACATCATGAAAAAATCACTGATGGCAGTGCTGCTGTCTACCGGTCTGATTCTGGGAAGCGCGCAAAGCGCTTCCGCTGGCATCATTGTGACCAACCCGACTGAGCTGGCTAAACAGGTCGAGCAACTTCAGCAAATGGCGCAACAGCTGGAGCAGCTTAAAAGTCAGCTGCAAACGCAGAAAAATATGTATGAGTCGATGGCAAAAACGACCAACCTGGGCGATCTGCTGGGTACATCTACCAGCACTCTGGCAAATAATTTGCCCGACAACTGGAAGGAGATATACAGCGACGCCATGAACTCAACTTCTTCCGTCACGCCTTCCGTTAACAGCATGATGGGGCAGTTCAATGCTGAAGTTGACGATATGACACCCAGCGAAGCAATCACTTACATGAACAAAAAGTTGGCTGAAAAAGGCGCCTATGACCGGGTTATGGCAGAAAAAGCCTACAACAACCAGATGCAGGAGCTGAACGATATGCAGGAGCTGACGGAGCAAATCAAAACGACGCCGGATCTGAAATCTATTGCTGACCTACAGGCCCGTATCCAGACGTCACAGGGGGCTATACAGGGTGAGCAGGCGAAGCTGAATCTGATGAACATGTTGCAGCAGTCCCAGGACAAGCTATATCGAGCGCAGAAAGAGCGTGCTACCCACAATTTTGTTTTTGGAACCGGCGGTGACGTTACCGCGTCACCTTCAATTAACTGAGGTAATTATGAAAAAACTACTGCTTTTTATTCCTTTCCTTCTTGTGGCCTGCGATGCCTCGCATGACGTGGAGTGGTACAAAAATCATGAGAAAGAGCGCAAAGCAACCATTCAGGAATGCAAAAAAGACGCGGATGAGCTTCAGAAACCTGATTGCAAAAACGCGCGCGAAGCCGATCGTCAGCTGTTTGTTTTCGGCAAAAAGGACGGCGAAATCAACTCACCGAAAATTTAGGAATAAGGAGGCAATATGGCATTCACCCTGGTTGCAGACATTTTTGCAAAAGTAGACGGGGCGATTACGTCAATGGTGAGCGCCAATGTTGCCACCATTATTTCTGACGTGACGCCTCTGGTTGCAACCTGTCTTACCATTAAGCTGATGGTACAGGGGATGTACTCAACGTTTAATCCGGGGGCGGGCGACAGCCTGAGTTCGCTGATTAAAGAGTATCTTTCTATAGCTCTTATCCTGAGCTTTGCAACTGCGGGCGGCTGGTATCAACAGGAACTGGTCAACGTGGCGCTTCACCTACCTGATGATTTTGCCGGGATACTGTCCGCCCCTAATAAAGTTGGTGCAAGTGGTGTACCGGCGATCATTGATAGTGGTATTGAAAAAGGTATCAGGATCGTCAATACCGCATGGGAAGCCGCTGATGTGTTTTCATCGAGTGGCCTGGCCGCATATGCCATCGGCGGCATTATGATGATTGCTACTGTGGTGCTGGGTGGCCTCGGTGCAGGCTTTGTGATCATGGCTAAAATCCTTCTTGCCGTTTCGCTTTGTTTTGGCCCGATTGCAATCTTTTGCCTGTTGTGGGGAGCGACAAAAAACATCTTCGCACGCTGGCTGGGGTCGGTAATTAATTATGGCTTGGTCGTTGTCATTCTTGCGCTCGTATTTGGCTTCATCATGCAGATGTTCGACAACCTCCTGTCCTCAATGAACTCTGATGCCGCTTATTCCTCAATCACGGGTTCTATAGCAGCCTTATTACTGACGGTCATCTCTGTTTTTGTTCTGTTTCAGATTCCGCAAATTGCTGCCAGCTGGGGTAGCGGCATTAGTGCCGGTGTCGCTGATGCCGCTCGCTCTACGGGGTCTTCGATGCAGGCGCTTGGCAACGTGGGGGGCCACGGCATATTTGGCGGTAATGCGTTCAGAGGCGGTAACAGTGGTGGTCAGCAACCGGCAGGTGGAGGGAACGGCAGCAACAGTGGAGGAAACAGTGGTTCTAATTTAAGTGGTAAGGCAAGGGGCAGTCGCGGGAAGAAGGCTGCATAAAAATAAAACAAAAGTCGTTGAAATTGCAATTTCGACGACTTATTATAAGAAGTACGTTCAACAACCGATAATGGATGCCGTAATGCGCAGCTTATTACTCATAGGAGTTTTTCTGATTAGCGCCTGTTCCAGCGGGCATAAACCGCCACCGGAGCCGGACTGGAGCAACACCGTTCCAGTAAACAAAACAATCCCGGTTGATACGCAAGGTGGTACAAATGAGAGCTAATAAAAAAACAGGGCTTACACGAGAAGCCATTAAAGAGTTCAACGAAAGCCGTAAAGGGCTTGAGGTTGATCTGATGGATGAAGTGCTGAAGTCCCGGCGTACCGCCTGGATGGTTGCTACCGGTTCAGCTGTGGTAACTGTTTTTGCATTGTCTCTGGTTGGTTTCGTAGTGCATAAGTACAGCCAGCCTATCCCCGCACATTTACTGACAATTAACGAAGCTACTCACGAAGTGCAGCAGGTCAAGCTAACCCGTGATCAGGCTTCGTACGGTGATGAAATTGATAAGTTCTGGCTGACACAATATGTCATTCACCGCGAAAGCTATGACTTCTATTCAGTTCAGGTTGATTATACGGCAGTTGGCTTAATGTCCACGCCGAACGTGGCCGAGTCTTACCTGAGTAAGTTTAAAGGCCGCAACGGTCTTGATAAGGTTCTTGGCGACAGTGAAACGACTCGCGTGAAGATTAACTCTGTGATCCTCGATAAACCGCACGGCGTAGCAACGATACGTTTTACCACGGTTCGCCGTGTGCGCAGCAATCCCGTTGATGATCAGCCGCAGCGCTGGATTGCCATCATGGGGTATGAATATAAATCGCTGGCGATGAATGCAGAGCAGCGTTATGTCAACCCGCTGGGTTTCCGTGTGACGAGTTATCGCGTCACGCCGGAAGTTAACTGAGGGGGGGCATATGAGAAAACTACTACTTTCAGCAGTCGTTTTGTCCGTCCTGGGAGGCGCGGCTACTAACGTGATGGCGCTTGAGGTTGGCCGCAATTCTCCTTATGACTTCCGTATTAAAAGCGTTGTTTATAACCCTGTTAACGTGGTCAAAATTGACGCTATCGCAGGTGTGGCTACCCACATTGTTGTCGCGCCGGACGAAACCTATATTACTCATGCTTTTGGCGATTCTGAAAGCTGGACGTTTGCGCACAAAATGAACCATTTTTTTGTGAAGCCAAAACAGGCCATGAGTGATACCAACCTGGTGATAGTCACGGATAAGCGCACCTATAACATCGTTCTTCATTTCATCGGCGAAGAAACCAAGAAAAACGCTGATGGTACGGTCTCAAAATCATTTATTGAAACGCCGTGGGCTGTGCGCCAGGCAGTTCTTCAGCTGACCTATGAGTATCCATTTGAGCAGCAAGAAAAAGCCAAAAGCGCAGCTGATAAGAAACGCATTACACAGAAGCTGAAGCAGACGGCTTTTGCGGGCGCAAAGAACTATCAGTACGTTATGAGTGAACAGCCTGAAATGCGCAGTATCCAGCCGATTCATGTCTGGGATAACTACCGATTTACCCGGTTTGAGTTTCCGGCTAATGCAGAGTTACCGCAGGTCTACATGATCTCGGCAAGCGGCAAAGAAACGCTGCCTAACTCTCATGTCGTCGGTGAGAACCGCAATATCATTGAGGTGGAAACTGTCGCAAAAGAGTGGCGTATTCGCCTGGGCGATAAAGTCGTTGGCGTTCGCAATAACAATTTCGCTCCGGGCGCCGGTGCGGTAGCAACCGGTACGGCTTCCCCGGATGTGCGCAGGGTTCAAATTGGGGGGGATAACTGATGGCCCGTAAAAGTGTCGATGTAGATCAGGAACTCGATGACAACACCGCAGACAGTGAATTTGAAAGCGAGCGTGGCGGGTTTAAAGGCAGTAATCGCCGTTCTGCCCCTGGTATGAAAGCCTTTGTCATACTGATGGCTCTGCTTGCTTTGGTGTTCATCGGGATTACGGTCATGGGTAAAATTCGCGCCCCGGCTAAAGCTGAAGCGGATAAAGACGATGGGAAAGCGCAGCAGGCCAATACGCTGCCAAACTACAGTTTTAACAGCGATCCCGAAGTCAATAAGCCCGCAGTAGCGCAAAAGAGCGCTACTGATGCCCGTGCGGTACAGGCCGCCGCACAGGCAGATGCTGAGGCGGGCAGCAGCAATACCGGTATGCGTACCTCTAACAAGCGTAAAGAACCTTCACCTGAAGAACTGGCTATGCAGCGTCGCCTGGGCGGCGAGTTGGCGCAGTCTAATCAGGCGGCCACAAGTAATAGCCCAGGAGTGCAGCCCCAGGATAACGAAACAAGCGAGGGTAGTTCGTCTCTCGCCAAAAACCTGACTCCTGCAAGGTTGAAAGCAAGCCGCGCCGGAGTTATGGCGAATCCGAGCCTGACTGTTCCTAAAGGTAAAATGATCCCCTGCGGTACTGGTACGGAGCTGGACACTACTGTGCCGGGTCAGGTTTCGTGCCGGGTTTCGCAGGACGTGTACTCAGCTGACGGGCTTGTCAGGCTGATCGATAAAGGTTCATGGGTTGACGGGCAGATTACCGGTGGCATTAAAGACGGTCAGGCGCGCGTGTTTGTTCTCTGGGAGCGTATCCGCAATGACCAGGACGGGACAATCGTTAATATCGACAGCGCCGGAACAAACTCACTTGGCAGTGCGGGGATTCCGGGTCAGGTCGATACACATATGTGGGAGCGCCTGCGTGGTGCGGTCATGATTTCATTGTTCTCTGACACGCTAACAGCCCTGGTTAACCAGACACAGAGTAATAACATCCAGTACAACAGCACAGAAAACAGCGGTGAGCAGCTGGCGTCTGAAGCGCTTCGCTCTTACATGTCTATTCCCCCTACCCTCTACGATCAGCAGGGTGATGCGGTGAGCATTTTTGTTGCCCGCGACCTCGATTTCAGCGGCGTTTATACGCTCGCAGACAATTAAAAAAGCGGGCGCTTAGCGCCCGCTTTTCTTCAGGAGTAATCATGACCAATGCAGCTTTCTATCAACTTGGCCCACTGCGCGAGTATTTAGAAGATCCTACTGTTTTTGAAATCCGTATTAACCGCTTTCAGGAAGTTATCTGCGATACGTTCAGCGGCCGCAGGGTTGTGCAGAACGAGAAAATTACGGCCGATTTTATTCGAAACCTTGCTAAATCGTTGGTAAGCAGCAACAAGCTGACGATGCAGCCAATTAATGACGTAGTTCTGCCTGGCGGGATTAGGGGCGTTATCTGTCTGCCCCCTGCGGTGATTGAGGGTACTACGGCCGTAGCGTTTCGTAAGGATTTGGCGGTGGATAAAGATTTGGAGCAGCTGACGAGTGAGGGAATATTCAGTGACTGCCGGATGATAACTGGCAGCCAACAGACCCTTACTGAAGATGATTTTCTCCTTAAAGAGCTACACAGCAACGAAAAATGGCCCGCGTTCTTGAGAACTGCGGTTGAGAAAAAACGCACCATTGTGATCTGCGGTGAAACCGGGTCAGGGAAAACGGTACTCACACGCGCGCTGTTAAAAGCAGTAAATAAAAACGAACGTATCATTATCTTGGAGGACGTCCATGAAGTAACGCTCGCTCATGTTGTAGAGGCTGTTTATATGATGTACGGAAATGAGAAGCAGATAGGTCGGGTTAGAGCTACTGATGCTCTACGAGCCTGTATGCGTCTGACGCCGGGGCGTATCATCATGACCGAGCTTAGGGATGATGCTGCCTGGGATTACCTTCAGGCACTTAATACCGGTCATCCGGGCGGTGTTATGTCAACACACGCTAACTCCGCGCGTGATGCCTTTAACCGTATTGGCCTGCTTATCAAAGCGACTCCTATCGGCCGAATGCTCGATATGAGCGATATTATGCGAATGCTCTACTCCACCATTGACGTTGTTGTGCATATGGAAAAATTTAAAATTAAAGAAATCTACTTCGATCCTGAATATAAAATGCAGTGTGTGAATGGGAGCCTGTAATGAAAAATTTAGCTATCTGGCTTCTGGCCGCAACTTTTACGACTGCCGCCCTGCCCGCCTTTGCGGTAGAACCATCTGTTCAGGTTGGCTACTCGCCTGAAGGGAGCGCCCGCGTTCTCGTGCTGAGCGCTATAGACTCCGCAAAAACCTCTATACGCATGATGGCGTACTCCTTTACCGCCCCGGATATAATGAAGGCGCTGGTAGCCGCCAAAAAACGGGGCGTTGATGTAAAAATCGTGGTTGATGAAAGAGGCAATACAGGGCGCGCCAGTGTTGCGGCCATGAACTACATTGCTAATAGTGGTATTCCTTTGCGTACAGACAGTGATTTCCCTATCCAGCATGACAAAGTGATCATCGTGGACAATGTTACCGTTGAAACCGGCAGCTTTAATTTCACCAAAGCGGCCGAAACGAAAAATTCGGAGAATGCGGTGGTTATCTGGAACATGCCTAAGCTCGCTGAATCATTCCTCGAACACTGGCAAGACCGATGGAATCGTGGGCGTGACTACCGTTCAAGCTACTGAACACTGACCGCCGAAAGGCGGTTTTTTTATTCAAAGAAACTGATCTCACCATCAAGGCAGGTGCAGCTGGCCAACGTTGCCGGTGCCGTGCCGGCAGAATGAAGAATTAGCCTCTCCACCGGCCGTTCTAGAAATGCGTAGCCAGTTTGATTTAGTGTAATCGGGCTTATCTACTATTTTTAGCCTTTAAATCCTGACACCCAACCTTCACTAAGCATCAAACCTGCCAAGCGGCATAGTTCTTTTTCATTTTGGAGATTAAACAGGGAGTCGACCGTTTCATTATCAGTGCCCTCGTAATACATGACTGTCATTGACATGTCTTCTGAGAAAGAGCACTGAGCATTAAATTCGCCGTCGCAATATTGGGCATCAACAGAGAAGGCACTTTCGTTAGCTCCGCCGTTTTCTTTGTATTCTGAGATTGCTTCACGTATTGCGAACGCGAGCTTTGCGGCTTGCTCACTTTCTGCGTTAGCGATTTGACCGATGATGAAATCTTGAATGGAGTTTTTCATGGCTCATTTTCCTTATGTGCTAAAGAGGATAAGCATTTCTAAAGAAGGCGGCCTATTTCGAAAAAAGCGGCTGTACGGAAATCACTGACTCTCTCGCAGATCTTACCCCTCATGTACCAGTAGTAACCGTCAGTGTTGATAACGTCGAGCATATACCGCATATCATAAACCGTATCCGGTATTATTTCGCCCTCACCGGCCAGTATGCCGCTGGCTATAGAGTGATTCCCTCCATGTACAAAACCTATCCGCCAGGGCAACCATAAAATAACGCTGTGGTTAATGTCCTGTACCCACGGATTTCCCTTAGTGCTGCCTATATCTTCTAATGCACTCCTGTACCGTGATTCACTCCACGGCCACGGCAGGATCTTGGCCGTCGCAAGCGTCAGAGGGTAATTTTCTGGAGCAAGCCTGATTGATTTCATGTGCGTATAATCCATCGCCCAGATGATTTTGCTAAAGAAGAACTCGCGTTCGTTCATGTCCGGGCGCGCATCCTGGCCTTCCGTGCCAACGGCCAGTAAATAATCCGCCTGAATTGGAAGTATCAGCGCGCGGAGCAAGTCATGGATAGCTGGCTGCGGTAATCTGCGCGCCAGACTAATTACCCGGTCGAACTTCAGTTTATCCACTTTACGTTTATTGGCCTCTACCATCAGATTTCATGACCTCCTTCTTCATGTTCATGCTCGTGGGAACGTTCTTTCACACCATGATTCTGTTCGGCCTGAGATGCCTGCGGCATGGCGTAGTCCTCGTAAATGCTGCTATCAAATTCGTAGTCTGAGGCTTCTGCGTAGCGCTCATAATCTGCATAATCCTGCGCGCTCCACTGCTGATCGTCGGCGGCAGCATAATCATGGGCCAGCTCTGCATCATTTTGCTGTGCTTCATTACGACGCAGCCCAACGGAATCATCCATAGGGTTCTGTTTAAGATGAAATGCGTCCTCTGCGTTGCTCACCGGCTGATAATCAGTACCGGTAGTCATGTTATGTTCATCGGGTTTCTGGTTAAACGCCATGCTTTCCCCCGTGGCTTCTGGGAAACCTTTTTCAGCAGATCGGGCTTCTAAACTGGTATCGCGGCCAATATCCTTAAACCTGGCCTCAAGCCCAAAGAAACGGTCAATTTCTGCGGCCGTGGTTTTCGGGCTGTCGCGGCTCACGCTCGATGCCAGAGATTTTTTATCGTCGGTAAAAATTTCCACCTCATGACGCGCACGCGAAATACCAACATAAAAAACATCCTTAGAAGTGGTAAGCGATTTGGTATCTATGTTGAACAACACGCGATCACAGGTAAGCCCCTGGGATTTGTGGACGGTGGTTGCATAGGCATACGAAAGATAAGATGCCTGTCTTTTGTCCAGCTCAACCGTGCGCCCTTTTTTGTCCTCAAGCGTCAGTTTTTCGCCTTCCACGGTTTTCACCGTGAAGCGGTCGCCGTTGGCAACGTCCAGCGTTTTATCGTTACGCGTTACCATGACCTTATCGCCCGGCGCCAGCTCGGCGCTGACGGCCTGGTATACAGACAACTTGGTGTGTGTACGCGGGCTGAAAGCGATCTGCTCACCGCTGCTGCTTTCAACCGTTAATTTGTTGCCCGGCCCGGTATCAAGAACACGGTAAGACTCGCCACGCTTCATACCATTTTTGTAATCCTGTTCAGGGATAATGATTTGCCCTTTACTGAAATAACGGCTGTCGCGGCGTTCCGCCTGTGTCGAATCCACGCGGTCAAGTAGCGTGAACGTTTCGCCGGTTCCGGCAAGCCCCAGGTTGCCACGGATATAGTCATTGAGGGTCTTGCGTGAGGCGTTCGTACCAGAGATTATCAGGGTCGCATCCTGTTGTTCTGATGACAAAGACAAGTAGCGATCGGCAAGTTGAGCGAGTCGGGGCGCTTCCTCCTTCAGTTCGTTCACGCCGGTGATATTTTTCAGGGCGCGCGCGGCATTACCTTCAGCGGCATACTTAACCGCCTCAAGCAAAACTTCATTCTTCTGTCGCTGAATGTCTTTCATGTAGCTGGTCTGCATACCTGCTTTAATCAGCTGCTCAAAAGGCTTACCGGCTTCTACCGCTTTCGTCTGTGACGTATCCCCCAGGAATACCGCGCGTGCGTTATGCTTCTCGATAACTTCCATCAGCTGTTTCATCTGCCGCGCGGGTATAACCCCGGCTTCATCAATGAATACGACTGATTTTTCATCCAGCTTTTTATCCTTTGCTTTGAGGAAGGCTGCAACGGTGCGCGCCGGTAATCCATCATCTTCAAGCGCTTTTTTCTGAGTGCCATAGGGGGCCAGCGCCGTGACCTTCAGACCTTGTGACTCCAGCAGCTCTTTAGCAGCCATCGTCATATAGCTTTTACCGGTACCGGCGTAACCATGTGCGGCCACAAACCGATCCTTGCTTGTCACAATTTCTGTGACCGCGCGCATCTGTTCGGGTTTGAGGGTTTTCCCGGTGAGCAGCTGGCCTGCAAGCTCTGCGGTCAACTGTCGCGGCATCTGACCCCGGCCGCGTGATTCGATAGTCAGAATGGAACGCTCAAGGCGAATACCTTCCACAGTAGTGACACGGTGGCTGGTCTTTTTAAGCCTGCCGTTTTTAATACCATCATCTACCGCAAAACGGGCTTTATCCGCGCGCATCCCGCTATTCGTCAGCGAGTCGATCCACTCTTTACGCGTCAGAGTCTCGGCCATAACTGAAGCACCGACCTTCAGCGTGGATTGATACCGGGCTTCGCCCTCAATGATGGCGCCCTTCTGTACCGCCTTCAGGTATGCTTTTTCAACATCGGCCATTGTGGCATGGCCCAGCACCTGCTTATTGGCAATCTGAATCAGCTTCTGTCGTTCAAAGCTGGCATCGCGCTCTGACAGCGACTTCACTGCAAACTGGATAGCCCGGTCAGCTTTAACTTCCGGGCTGGTAAAATCCGGGGCTGAATTGCGCGCAATGTCAGCCTCCAGAGGTTTACCATGTCCCTGCCATTCCCGGTTATCAAAATCAATGCCGAGCGTTTTGGCGCGGCTTGCCCATTCCTGGTGAATTTCTTCACGGGAATGCTCTGTTTTCTTTTCACGCGTCGCCATCGAGACGCGGCTTTTTGTCTGCGCATCTGCGGTTTCCCGTGTCAGGCCCATTTCAGCCAGTCCCTTTTCAATTTGCTCTGACCGGCGTGAAAAAGCGCGGATCTGTTCGTCTGAAAAATGAGCCATATCGAAGGTGTTGTTTTTGCTGTTATAACGCAGCTCATAACCGGCTTTAGTCAGCTCCAGCGCCAGCTCCTGTTTGTACACATCGCCCAGGTGCATTTTGTTACGCATCAGCTCGTCGTTTTTGAGCGCGCGCCACTGGCCGTCCTCGCGCTGGGTCATGTTCATAACAAAAGCATGAGTGTGCAGATCCGGGTCAAGCGCCCTGGACGTTTCGTGACGAAACGTTGCCACAACAAGATTATTAGTGTTCTGCGTAACTGATTTACCCTGGCGAGTAGTCCGGGCCTGCGCGAGTTTTTCAGCCTCACGTACGGCAGCGGCAACAGCTTTTTCATGTGCCTCGATAATGGCTTTATCACCGTGGATCAGCGCCTGCATGGATACCCCTTTTGGCGCTGAAAACGTCAGGTCATAGCCCAGGCGCTCTTTTTTGGCATCACCCACATGCCGCTGCATATGAGTGAAAGTGTCAATTTCACCAACAAGTAGCTCTTTAAAGCGCGCTGATTCAACTTCCCCGGATAAGCCGATGGCTTCAGCTCCGGTTCCCATCCAGGACGTAAAAGATGAATCCTTACTGTAGTAATCATCCTTTGCATCAGAGTAGTAACCCACAACGCTGGTAACGTTCTGACGGGTAATCGTAGTTATATCAAGCATCAGATTTCCCTCAACTCAATGCCAGGCACTGGGTTTTTGCGATGGTATTTAACGTGTTTAGTCTTGAACTTAGCCACGGGCATATCACCAGGTAACGCCAGATAACCAGTAAGGTTTGGCAACATAGAAATTTCTGTAGGCGTTACGGCGCGAACGACTTTAACTTCGCGGTGTTTACGGACAATCCAGGGCTTATGAGGGTCGGATTCTTTACGCTCAACTTCGCCTTCAATTTCACCGAGTGAGCGAGACATTTGATCTAATGTATCTTCACCGAGACGGCTGCCGCCCAGCACGATGTTAGATCGCATGTTAGCCAGAATAGTTTGTGCCATATCCCGGCCATAAACCTTAATAAGCTGGGAATATGTTTGATAACCCGCAAAAACACACAGACCACTTTTTCGTCCTTTGGTCAGTGCATCATTGAGGTTTGGCAGATACTGGAGTGACTCCAGCTCGTCAATAAATACATTAATGCGGCTTTCTTTTTCCCCCATACCCAGAACGATAGAAAAAATCGAATCCAGCCAGCAGGAAATTAGCGGATTAAGTGACCTTTTCATTTCTTCCTGCCATGTGATAAACAGGGTTCCAGACTTATCATTTTCAAGCCAGTTACGCAGGGAAAAATTACCTACCGGCATTTTTAAATGTGGAGCCAGATTCTTACTGAGAACAAAACGCGCGCTTCCAACAGCTTTCTCCGACCCCGAAAAAATAGCTTCAGCAGGCGTTCCAGTTAAAAATTCCTTTAACTTTTTTTGATCAACATTACAGGCCCAATGAATAACTTCTTCCATAGAAACTGTACTGTAGAGGCTATGCAGTTTTTGGGAAACCTCACTAAAAATAAGGCGTCCATAGCCAAACCATTCTTCAGTAGCCATATCAGGACTTTCTTGAACAATAGAGTTAACCAGACGCTCATAATCATATGACCGACGAATTTCGTTGAAGAACACCCAACCTTCTGTTCGCTTATCATATGCGTTTAAAATTACATCTCCAGGTCGATAAAAGTTTTTAAGGAAACCACCATTGGGATCAAGAACGATATTTTTCCCACCTCTAAGGATGCTTTTAAATATGAGTTCGTTGAAAAGTGTAGTTTTACCAGTACCAGTTGTACCAGCTATTGAAAAATGTAAATTCTCCGCCCATACAGGAATGGGAATATTAGCAACAGTTAATTGGCTGACACCTCTTTGTCTTGTTTTATCCGCGAGCGTTCTGGCTCGAACAAGCTTTGTCCCGCGAAGGATTTTCTTGAATCTTTCACCTTTAAAAACGCGAGATTTATCATAAATAATAAAAGCTATCAGCCCGCCAATACCAATAATCCATCCAGCAATTAAAGCAGACCATAAAGGCCATAGCGAAAAAGTGTTTTTGATAAGATAAGGTATCAGGTATTTTGCAGTAGTTGGATCAATACCATAGGTAAATTTAGCAACTAAAAACCATACCAATACTGGCGGGACAGTAATTGCAAACAAAAATGCTAAGCCTCTTTCTCTTTCGTCCATTTTATCGCTCCTTTTTTGGTTCCCAGACTTTGTAGCCGTTACGCTCAACCTCAGCTTTTGCCGCTTTGGTTTTGCCTGGTTCTGCTATCGAACGCAGGAGGATCAGTGTTTCAATGGCGAGTGACTCATGTAACATCATTTGTCCTGCCGGGGGCAGTTTTACGCCTGATAGCGTTTCGGTTATTGCCTTCAAGTCATCGCGCAGCGAACCAAAATCCGCATCTGAAGCACGGTCAAAAAGGTAATCAAGTTTTCGATTAACGTCGCTCAGCTGGTCAGCAATTATCTTCAAGCCAGACTCCCGATCACTTGGGCCAGCTTCAAGGCAGCGACGTAGATACTCTGACCGATTACCGCCAGAAACCCGGTCAATATAGGCCAAAAGTTCATCTGATACTTTTGCGGTTATTGTTGGCATTTAGCCCTCACTTTGTGCATTTATTAAGCAAAAAAAAGGATTCTAACAGCGTTGAATCATAGTATTACCGAAGTAATAAATCAAACTCACATAATATCAATAACATAAGACATAAAAGTAATACTTAAATATTACTCATAATATGCAAACTTTATTCTTTTTTCTTTTAAATCAGTTATATAGCGTGATTTATCACGCTGCGTTAGGTGTATAGCAGGTTAAGGGATAAAAAATCATCTTTTTTGGTAGGTGCGATCTCCGTAGGTTAAGGGCTATCTGGCTAAAAAGCGTTCATTTCATTGATGGTCATGCTTGCATGACCATCTGAGCAGCCAGAAACTACAGATAGACTACAGTTAGACTACAAGATTAAGCCTTGTCTGATGATATTGAACTACACATAGACTACATATAGACTACATTTATTCGTGACTGACTACGCAAAAACTACAGAATAACTACAAAATAGCGTTGACCCAGGTATCCAGGTGTTGTAGAGTCAGTTTCATACAACGGAGGGGTTATGAATAAAGCTACTGATCTTAAACCCCGCAACTTATCAGCTGCTGTCAGATTGCGCTTAGATGAAATCGAGAACTGGCTGGACAGGGGAATTACACGGCAGGAAATTGCTGAAATCCTCGCCAGCGAATACAGCTTTTCGGTGACGGCCAAAGGGCTAGAGATGGCACTGTATAGAGCGCGGCAAAACCGGAAAAGTGCATTGCACAATACACAAAAGAGTAAGCCGGATAATGTTGATAGTGTATTGCACAATACACACGATAAGAGTGGCGTGAAGGGTAACGATGAAAATGTATTGCACAATACAAAGACGTCTGAGCCTGGTGCGCAGGAAAGTGAAAAGGTAGAGAGTCCCGGCATTATTGATAAAGAGTTTTTCAATAAGATCGATGAAGATTTCGACCCTAAGAAGTTTAACAAAAAATACTGAGGTGATTTATGAAAGTAGCGGTAATTAATTATAGTGGCAGCGTTGGTAAAACTTTAATTTCATCCTACCTGTTAGCTCCACGCCTGAATGGTGCAAAGTTTTATGCGGTAGAAACCATCAACCAGTCTGCTTCAGATCTGGGTATCGAGAATGTTACCAGTTTTAAAGGTGACGACTTTTCGCGGTTAATTGAGGATATTGTTTTTGAAGATGCAGGAATTATAGATATTGGCGCGTCTAATGTTGAAGCGTTTCTTATGGCTATGTCCCGCTTTGACAGTGGAGCCAATGAATTTGATAAATATGTAATCCCGGTAACACCAGATAATAAGGCTATTGATGAAAGTTTGAAAACGGCTCATACGTTAAGTAAAGCGGGTGTAAGCAGTAAGAAAATCATCTTTGTTCCAAATCGCATTAGTCCAGATAGCGAAGTAGAAGATGTACTGGCGCCGGTATTTGAGTTTGTCAAAGAAACGAAGATTGGCAAAATTAGTAAGAAGGCTGTGATTTATAACAGTGAGGTTTTCGAATATCTTGCGTTTCACCGTATCTCATTCGAGACATTGACCGCCGAAGATCCAGAAGAATTTAAAGCCCGCGCAAAGCAAACAACGGACGCCGACGAGCGCAAAAAACTGGCCCGCCGTTATACATACATGAAACAGGCGATTCCAGTAAAAGCTAATCTCGATAAAGCATATGCAGCTTTAATGGGAGAATAAAATGGAAAAGCAGCCGGATAAATTAGAAGTTCTGATGGACTGGTTTTTAGGTGACGCGAAGGAAATCACCGCAAGTCAGAAAGAAATGACACAGCAACTTTCTGAACTTTCGGAAAAGCTGGCAAAAGACACCGTAAGTTTAGGAGAGACGGCAGACTCTCTTAAACGGGCTTTAGTAGAAAACCAGCGTTCTATTAGCCTGGCAATAAGTGAAGATGCTAAAGCCCGCGAGGAATTTCTTACTAAATTTCGCCGGGCACATACTTCCAGTGCTGAGACGTTTACCCGTCAGATCCTTTTTATCACTGCTGGCTGCACTATTGTGGGCGCCGCTGTAGGCGCCGCGATAGCCATAATCCTACTGAGATAATGTAAACCGGGCGTGTCCCGGTTTTTTTGTCAAGCAGAGCGCGGAGGCCGAAGGCCGGAGGCATTAGTGGCCGCCGCCCGAAGGGGCGAGACGCATAGCGGCTCGATGCGCAGCACGGCAGAACGGCCCCGCAGGGGCAATGCCCTTTTCTGTTCTTCGTGACAGTCACGCGTGACTGTCACTAGGGAGAAATTATGAACGACCGACAACGGGAACAAGCCCGCATACGGCAGGCCCGCCGCCGCGCGCGGCTCAAAGAGGAAGGCGCGAGCGTGACAGTCACGCTAACAAAACAAGAAGAAGCCATGTTGCATGAACTTTGCCGTGTTCGCCGTCCCGGACGGACAGCCTATTCACCGAATGAGTTTTTCCAGCTGCTGCTGATCCGCAACTGGCAACATTGGTTAGAACAAAAGGCGCAGCTTGGAAAATGCCAGGCTTGTGGAAAATCGAAAGCGGAGGGTGGTTGCGGCGGCGAACGGCAGAGCGAAACCTTCAACTGCTGGCTGGCCCTCGAAGCCAACGATCTAAATTTGTAGTGTATTGTGCAATACATATTTGCTAATAGCAGTGCGGTGTCATTTCTGGAACGGCCGCGCAGCGGAAAGAAACAAGCCCGGTCGATCCGGGCTTGTTTCTTCAGGCTGTTCATAAATCACCTTTCCAGTGTTGTTTGTCCCTGCTTGGAAAGTTAAAGACCCGGCATAGCCGGGTCATCAGTGCTATTTAGTGAGTTTCAGCAACTGCTCTAACTTAGCAGCCAGCGCATACGTTGATGGGAAAGCGCCTTGCAGACGCTGATTAGGCAACTGGTTAAATGCTTCAAGGCAGGCGCGAAGTAACAGCTCTTGCTGAGATTCAACTTCTTTTTTCAGCTGGGAAGGCGTGGTAACAGTGGTCATACTTACTCCTTGAGTGCCGATACCGGCAATTTTTCGGGCGGCGGTATTGCCTCCCGATGTTTTTATTATCGGTGATTATGGATTAAAAGTC
>PPYF01267607.1_pt1 | contig 24439 bp, 20 predicted proteins | sample 1559871 | NCBI WGS metagenome assembly PPYF01 (sample SAMN08240021, study PRJNA423297) | Human gut metagenome, whole genome shotgun sequencing project. | reverse complement strand
TAGCGTGGGTATAGCAAGGATGCTATACCCTCCTATGATTTGATGGAAGATACGCTCAAATCCTGGTAGATGCAACCTGCATCTTCCAGCTTTTAACCTCTTCATAGCCAATTGGCTGCGTCGCTACTGGAAGATATGGTAGATTTTTTCACCTACTTCATTTTTCTGCAGACTCTCATATAAGTAAAACCTAAACAGGCTATTTCTTTTCAAAATGCTGATAATCTTTTAGCGATTTCCAGTCTCCACCCCATGTGAAGCCATGTTTCTTGAAAAGTTTGTAAACTAAATCGTTGTGATCAATTTTATACTTGAACGTTTTAGAGCGATTGGAGTATGCACGTCCTGTCTTAGGAGAAACAGATGTACTGCCATTGCGTAATCGTTTTACGCACGGGTTGTATAGCGGATTGATGTCGATGGCTTTACCCTGACTATGATAAGAGAGAGTTTTAGAACCAGCTACGCGTCGGTAGTTGAAGCATGAGGTGTTATTATGAAGCATCGATTGTTCATCGTCTGCGTTATAGTCGTCGATGAGTTGTATGCGTTCGATGGGGTAATGGGCTTTGTATAGCTCCTGAAATATTTCTATAAGGTCGTCAGCAATGTCTTGATGGCATACCAGTTCGCCTGACTTTACCTTGTCATCAAATCCGTAGTGTAGAACTCGGATATATTTCAGCTCTGTGCGTGGTATCGTACAGTTGGCTTTGTAAGATTTGCCTTGCATACGCTTGAAAACCGCTTCACTGATAGGCTCGGCTGTAAAGTGAGTTGCTGTGATTGTGTTTGTAGAGTTGCTATGCTGAGATGGCAGATTGTTGATATTAGCTTTTTGTGCATTTGTGGCAAATGATATCATTGCGAGGGTCACGGCGAATAATGTTGTTTTCATATAAAGTTCAGAAATAGTTATATATCGGTTTGTGATGTAAGGTGGAGTAGAGTGTATAAACAAAAAAGCCACCGGCCTGAGGCCAGTGGCTAATTTTCTCTTTTCGTTGTTCGAGCTATAATTACTCAGCAACAGTTGTGTCAGCTGCAACAGTGTCAGCAGCAGTTGTGTCAACTGCAGTTGTGTCTGTTGTATCAGCAGTTGCGTCAGTAGCAGCTGTTTTGTTACCACAAGATGCGAAAGAGATAGCTGCGATAGCTACGAACATCAAAACTAATTTCTTCATTTTCTTTGCTTTTTAAATCTGTAAAACAATCATTTGTTTATTAAAACATTGCAAAGGTATATATTTTTTCAATACAACGTACAACTTTTTATGATTTTTTTTTGCTGTTTTTGTAACGTGTTTAGAATGTATTGATAATCAATGAGATACGAATAGTGAATAAATGTTAATGCTTTTAGGTTTTAAGAAAAGAGCTAAATTTTAATGATTTTAGACCTCTTGTGCGCGAACAAAACAGAAAATTCATTACCTTTGTATTCGCTTAATATATATATTATAAGGTATAATGATTAATACATCTGTTTTTCAAAATAAAAAGGCAGCATACTTCACTTTAGGTTGCAAACTGAACTTCTCTGAGACATCCACTTTTGGTAAGATGCTCGCCGACTTAGGTGTGCGTATCGCTGGCGAAGGTGATGTGGCGGATATATGTTTGGTGAACACCTGTTCGGTTACGGAAGTGGCAGATCATAAGTGTCGTCAGGCTATTCATCGTCTTGTACGCAACAATCCAGGTGCTTTTGTGATTGTCACAGGATGCTATGCACAATTGGAGTCGGAGTCGGTGAGTAAGATAGAGGGCGTTGACCTTGTGCTCGGTTCAGACGAGAAAGCCAATCTGATACAATTCTTGAGTGATGCATGGACTGCTAAGGAGTCGGCTGCAGAGCTCAATGAGGGTGGCAAGGTAGAGTCGCTACACGAGTATCATTCAGTAAAGACGAAGATGATAAAGTCGTTTGCGCCTTCATGTTCTCGCGGTAATCGTACACGCTATTTCCTCAAGGTGCAGGACGGCTGCGACTATTACTGCACCTACTGTACAATACCATATGCACGTGGCAACTCGCGCAACCCGACTATAGCTTCGCTTGTTGCACAGGCAGAAGAGGCTGCGCGTGAAGGAGGTAAAGAAATTGTGCTCACTGGCGTGAATATAGGCGACTTCGGTAAAACGACAGGCGAGAGTTTCCTCGACCTGTGTAAGGCACTTGATAAGGTGGAGGGAATCGAACGCTATCGTATAAGCAGTATGGAACCAGACCTGTTGAGTGATGAACTGATTGATTTCTGCTCGCAGAGCCGTGCGTTCATGCCTCACTTCCATATACCATTGCAAAGTGGATCGGACGAGGTGTTGAAGTTGATGCATCGCCGTTATGACAAGACACTCTTTGCTCACAAGATAGAACTTATTAAGCAGAAGATGCCAGATGCGTTCATAGGTGTTGACGTAATGGTTGGCTGTCGTGGTGAGACACCAGAGTGTTTTGAGGAGTGCTACGAGTTTCTTGACGATGTGGATGTGACACAATTGCACGTTTTCCCGTATAGCGAACGTCCTGGCACAGCGGCATTGCGCATACCTTATGTGGTTGACGATGCAGAGAAGAAAGTGCGCAGTAAGCGACTGCTTGATCTTAGTGAACAGAAGCGTATTGAGTTCTATGCACGCTATATTGGTACAGAACAGGAAGTGCTGTTTGAGAAAGCTGCGCGTGGCAAGGCTATGCATGGTTTCACTTCCAACTATGTTCGTGTGGAGTTGCCGGCAAAGCTTGCCAAGGAAGAGTATGATAATCAGATACTGCGTGTAAGGATGGGCGAGTTTAATCGCGACAAGTCTGCATTGCAAGTTGAACTATTATAATGATATAGAATGAAGAAAGTAGCAATCGTGATATTGAACTGGAATGGTGAGCAGATGCTACGTCGTTTCTTGCCATCTGTGTTGCAATACTCTGAGGCTGTTGCTGACATTGTTGTAGCAGACAATGCTTCGACCGATGCTTCGCTTGCGCTTCTTGAGAAGAAGTTTCCTACAGTGCGTACTATTGTTCTTGATCGCAATTATGGTTTTGCGGAAGGTTACAATCGTGCACTGCGGCAAGTGGAGTATGAATATTATGTATTGCTCAACAGTGATGTAGAGGTGACGGAAGGTTGGCTTGACACACTCATCGACTTTATGGACAGGCATCCTGAAGCTGCAGCCTGCCAGCCTAAGCTGCTTGCCGAGCACGACCGAACACTTTTCGAGTATGCAGGAGCCAGTGGAGGTTACATTGATCGCTATGGTTATCCGTTCTGTCGTGGCAGACTCTTTGAAACTGTAGAGAAAGATGAGGGACAATACGATGATGTGTGCGAGGTGATGTGGGCAACAGGTGCTTGTCTGATGATACGCCGTGCCGACTATTGGCGTGTGGATGGTCTCGACGGACGCTTCTTTGCTCACAATGAGGAAATTGATCTCTGTTGGCGCCTTTGCAACTTGGGTAGAAAGATATATTGTGTGCCTCAGAGTCGGGTGTTCCACGTTGGAGGTGGCACACTGCCCAAAGGTAATCCGATGAAGACCTTCCTCAACTTCCGCAACAATCTTACGATGCTCTATAAGAATCTGCCAGAAGCAGAGTTGCGCCATGTGATGCGTGTGCGTTGTTGGCTTGATTATGTAGCAGCTTTCAAGTCGCTCATCCTCGATCGAAATTTTAGCGAATTCAAGGCAGTGATTCGTGGCAGGCAAGCTTTCAAGGCATGGCGTAACCAGTTTGATACCGACCGTGTGGCAATACAGGCATCACGTGTGTCGCAGATGGATGTTATGCGCAAGCCATATAGTCTGCTTTGGCAGTATTATGCTCATGGTGTGCATATATATAAAAATCTAAAAAACGAACGATAAGAGCTTATTTTTATGATAATTTTATAGTTAAACAGCGGAAAAGGGTCTGCTGTTTAACTTTTTTAGATGATTTTCTTGGCTTTTAAAACCTTTTTTACTATTTTTGCAAAAAATATTTAACAGTTCGTTAATAGAAGGATAGTAAAAGGGTGAGAAAACTATACATTATAATAATAATGACTATTGTTTTTGTTTCTACAGCTTGTGAGTTGAAACTGAAACAATTTGGCGAAGGCAGTCAGACAACGTTGATTGAGATTCAGCGTTATGACCGTCTTGAAAGTCGTTATCTCACCACTGGCGATTTCTCTGCACTTCAGCAGATGAATATCGAGTATCCCATGGAGACACGCACCTTGATAGAAGATGTGTTGCGATTGGGAGAGGTTAATGACCCTGGCATCAATTCAAAGTTTTTACAGTTCTACCAAGATACAACTCTTCAGATTATCATCACTGAAGCAGAGGTGCAGTATGCTAATGTGTCAGATATCAGTAAGCAACTGAATAAAGCCTTTGACCGATTGCGCAAGCTATCTCCCAATGTTTCTATTCCGACAGTTTACTTACAGATTGGTGCTCTTGATCAGAGTGTGGTTGTCGGCAATAATTCTATTGGTATTTCGCTTGACAAGTATCTTGGTGAGTATTATCCGCTTTACGACCGTTTCTACACTGAAGCACAGCGTGCTCAGATGACACGTGAGCACATAGTGCCAGACTGTATGTTCTTCTACATGCTCAGTATTTATCCGCTCAAGGACTATGAGGTTCGTTCGCAGTATGAACGTGACTTGCATGTGGGCAAGATAATGTGGATAGTGAATAGTTTGCTTGACAAGAAGTTTTTCTCAACAAAATACGTTGAGAAGGTAGACCGTTATGTGCGCAAGAACTCGTTGTCGGCAAAGCAATTGCTGGAGAATAATCTGTAGGGTACTTATCCTTTTACTTTTTTACTCTTTTACTTTTTTTACTTTTAGTATCTCTTCTGGTTTCTCTACAAGAGTCGTGGCTCCATGCTGCAATAGGAAGTCTTTGTTGCGAAATCCCCATAACACACTTATACACGGCATACCCGAATTGCGAGCCGTGTCAATATCTACATCGCTATCACCGATATACACCGCTCCCTCAGCTGTTGTGTTGAGTTGTCGCAGAGCCTCTATGACGGTGTCGGGAGCAGGCTTCTTGCGTATGTCCTCGCGTTCACCGATAGCTACGGGTACGAGCTCTTTGCCGAAGAAGTGTTGGCATAGTTCCTGTGTGGCAGCATAGAACTTGTTGCTTACCACCGCTACCTTTTTTCCGCGTTTGTGCAACTCTTTTAGCATCTCCATCACGCCATCATACGGACATGTTGTGTCAAGATTATGCTTCATGTAGTGCTGTCGGAAGTCCTGATAAGTCTTGTCGAACAGCGGATTATTAAGTCCGTTAGGAATGGCTCGCTCCATAAGTTTCTTTACACCATTGCCCACAAACTGTCGCACTTCGTCAAGTGTTCGCTGTGGCATACCATTGTTTGCCAGTGCGTAGTTGCAGCTCGCAGCAAGGTCGTTGAGCGTAGAAAGTAGAGTTCCATCCAAGTCGAAGATATATGTATCGTACATATTTGTGTTATTTGATTAATTATGATTATTGAAATTGTACGATACAAAAGTACGTATTTTTAGTCAAAGGTGTATAAAATTAATCGCGCGATTAAAAACATAGCATTTATTTTTGTCATATATCATATTTACTCTACCTTTGCAGTGTTTCAGCAATGTAAAAATCTAAATTATGAGAAAGAGAAAGAATAAGAATCGTAAGTTTCTAACAATCATTGGTGTAGTCCTGTTGGCAGTAGTAGCTTGTGGCTATTGTTTCTTCTTTGCCGGCATGTCGTCGACAGGTGAAACGCAATATGTGTATGTTGACAACGATGACAACATTGACTCTGTCTACACAAAGCTCAGTGGCGTGTCGAGCGGCAGTTCGATGATTGGTTTCAAAACACTTGTAAAGATGAGCGGTTATGCCGACAACGTGCGTACAGGTCGCTATGCTGTGCGTGAGGGTGAAGGTGCCTTCATGGTATTCCGTCACTTGAAGAACGGCTTGCAGACACCAGTCAGCCTTGTTGTGCCGTCGGTGCGTACTATGGACCGCCTTGCAGCCGAACTCTCCAAGCGCCTTATGATGGACAGTACCGCCCTTTACAAGGCACTCACAGACGAAACTGTCTGCCAAAAGTATGGTTATGACACCACGACAATAGCTGCACTATTTATTCCGAATACATACGATATCTACTGGAATGTGAGTGTGGAAAAGCTGCTCGACCGTATGCAGAAGGAGAACAAGGCATTCTGGAATGCCGAACGCACAAGGAAGGCACAGGCAATGAAACTCACACCGGTAGAGGTGACAACGCTTGCCAGCATCGTTGACGAGGAGACAGCCAATAACGGCGAGAAGCCGATGGTAGCTGGTATGTACTACAACCGTCTCATGCTGCGCAACGCCGAGTATCCGGAAGGAATGCCGCTGCAGGCTGACCCTACAATCAAGTTCGCATGGAAGCGTTTCGACCTGAAGCGCATATACAACAACTTGCTGTATATAAAGAGTCCGTACAACACCTACCGCAACCCGGGTCTGCCCCCAGGACCAATCCGTATTCCATCAATAGCAGGCATCGATGCTGTGCTCAATCACGTGCAGCACGACTATCTCTATATGTGTGCTAAGGAAGACTTCAGCGGAACGCATAATTTTGCACGCAATTATAATGAGCATTTACAGAATGCAAAGCGTTATAGTGATGCGCTTAATGACAGAGGAATAAAATAATTAGATTTAATAATTTAATAATGAATAAATTATCAACACTCTTACTTTGTGCCGTCTTGTCTGCCCAGACATTCAGCTCGAAGGGTCATGCAATTGAAACAGAATTATCGGCTGCACACGGCTATGTTGAAACAACTGACGGAAAGGTTGGAGCAGTGGGTATTAATATTCCGAGTGAAGCACTCAACTCCAGCGGTAGACCGCAGATGGACAACACGCTTTCTGCCTGGACCTCAACCTCCGTTTGTGCCGTTTATTACTTCCATCATCCTGCAGCTACCGTTTCAAACACTCTGAAACTTAACGTCAAGGCGTTGCAGACTGCAAAATTTCGACTCACTATTACCGACCCCGATTCGCCTGCCACACCTCTTTATACAAAGGAGTTCAGTGCGAAAGGTCCGCTTATTGGAGGTGATGTGGAGGTTGGTATGGGTGACATAACCTTCACACGCTCAGCTTATTATCGCTATAAACTTGAGTGTATCTCCGGCTGTAATGCCATAAATAACATCAGTCGTTTCAAGTTCTCTACTTCTTCCAATGAGGCTTCGTATGCAGCCAATTATCTGTCGTCGCCATCAGTGCATCTCAACAACTGGCATTCAACAGCATCGGGTGCTCCTTCTGGCGACGGCTACGACTGGCTGTTTGAGGAGATAATGATACCTGCGGAGTCTGACCTCGTTGGCACATACGCCGAGGCGATAGGTGCGCTCAATGGCTATATGGGCATACAGATGAACGGCTACGTCGACGGCGAAACTCGTCACGACGTGCTCTTCTCGATGTGGGACGACGGATCAACCGACGAAGACCCCAATCTGCCGGAACATCTGCGTGCAGGAGCTGTTGATTGGGATGAAAAGACAACCGTGAACCGATTTGGCAATGAGGGTACAGGTGTGCAGACATATCGTCGCGGCAACTATTGGACACCTGGCACATACGTGCAGTTCATCACCAACTGCCGACCAGAAACCACCTCGTACACTACTGTTGAAAATGGCAAAACCGTGGTGCATGAGCAGCACAATATGCTCGTTTCTACATGGTTCAATGCGTTGGACGGCAAAGGCTGGCAGTATATGGCTACAGTGCGCAAGCGCAACTCGTCTACATATTTCAGCACCTGGTATTCGTTCCTCGAAAACTATGTGTGGACAAATGGTCAAGCTTCGCGTAAAGCTTATTATCGCAATGGTTACGGACGTGCTCGTGCTACGGGCAAGTGGTATAACTTCAACAGTGTTGGTTTCGGACACACCGACGGCGGAAAAGAAGATGGAGCACGTGCCGACTATGGACAGGGTGTTACCGAAAACGCTTCTGATCGTACATTCTTCATGCAGACAGGTGGCTATACTTCCACAAAGCAGACGGCTTCGATTGTGAGTCTTGCAACGGATAACACGGTGGTGGATACTATTGATATCGCTCCGCTCGACCTTCGTGTTCGTCAGGCTATACAGAAAGAAATTGATCGTGCCACGGAAGACGAACTCTTTACGCAGAACCTCTTAGACAAGAAAGGCTGGACTGTGATAGAGAAGTCGAGTGAGGAGACATCCGGCGAGGGCACCAACGGACGTGCTCAGCAGATTGTAGACGGCGACGATAACACCTACTGGCATCCGCAGTGGAGGGGAGGTACGGCAACACTGCCACATACAATCGTTGTTGATATGAAAACCATTAATAACGTTGGAGGCTTCCAGTTTAAGATGGGTGACGATCCCACTCGTTTTATAAAAGCTTACGATATATACGGATCTACCGATAATAGCAAGTGGACTCTGCTTTGTAGCGATGATGCTGCTCCGACAAAGTCCGAATTCCGCAAGCTACTCGATGTATCGGTGGATATTCGCTACTTCAAGATAGTAATACGCCAAACAACAGCAACGGATGGACCTTGGCTCCGTATCTATGAAGTCGATCTTTGTTCTGGTAAAACCATAAAGTCGATGCTCTCAGGCAGAGTAACCTGCAATGGCAAGCCCGTGAATGGTGCAACCGTAAACCTGCGTAGTTCGGAAAAGGTGTACGATGCCACTACCGACGAATTTGGCTACTACACTATTAATGTTGATAGAACCGACTTAACTTATCAGCTCACAGCTTGGGCAGATGGCTACTATAGCTATTATGAGAGTCAGCCGATAGAGATTAAGGGTCGTGTGGTTAAGGACATTGATCTGAAGCCAATGACTGCTATCAATAGTGTGTCTATAACTGGCGACATCCCTTCTGATGCTGCACGCTATAATATCAGCGGACAGCGAGTAGAGCAGGGCACTCGCGGAATAGTTATTGTGAACGGAAAGAAATACCTGACAAAGTAATTTGTGTGAATATGATTAAGGCTGGAAGATGACTTCCAGCCTTACGTTGTTATAAAGGTCAATTCTGTTGCTACGCTTCTTTTCTTATTCATAGCGTATAGCCTCAATAGGATCGAGTTGTGCAGCTTTCTTAGCCGGATACCATCCGAAGAACACACCCGTGAAGGTGCAGACAGCGAAGCTCATGATTATGCTCCACGGCTGAATGTATATAGGCCAGTGGGCTACCAGCTTCACGGCATAGGAGGCTCCGATGCCGAGCCCCACGCCGATAAGTCCGCCGGTTACGCTGAGCAGGATAGCCTCGATGAGGAACTGGCTGAGGATGTCCACACCACGGGCACCGACACTCATGCGCAGACCAATCTCGCGTGTACGCTCCGTTACGCTTACGTACATGATGTTCATGATGCCGATGCCGCCCACGATGAGCGATATGCCTGCCACGCAGCCGAGCAGAATGGTCATCATGTCGGTTGTAGAGTTCATCATGCTTGCCAACTCCTCTTGCGAGCGGATGTTGAAGTCGTCGTCGTCAGCCTCCTGCATGTCGGTCGCCTCCTTCAGTTTGTGGTTGCGTCGCAGCACGTCGGTTATCTCTTCGATAGCCTTCGACGTGAGGTCTTCGGTTATTGCCGAGCAGGTTATTCCGCCAAGATACGTCTGTGCCTTGATGCGCTTCATCACCGTTGTGTACGGCGCAAGCACGAGGTCGTCCTGGTCCATACCCATCGAGTTGTAGCCCTTCTTCTTCAGCACGCCCACCACGCGGAACGGTATGGCGTTGAAGCGCACCACCTTGCCTACGGGGTCTGACCCGTCGGGGAAGAGGTTGTCTACCACGGTTTGACCTAATATGCACACCTTTGCACTCGACTTGATGTCGGCATCGGTGAACATTTCTCCCTCACTCACAGCGAGTTGCCTGATTTCGAGATAGTCTTGGTTTACGCCGTAGATAGACGACGGCGTGTTGTTGTTGCCGTATATCCACTGTCCGCTGCTGTTCACCGTGGGACTGATGCCCTTGATGAAGTGACACTCGTCCTTAATCGACGCATAATCGGTGAGCTTCAGTGTCTCCATCGACGAAGCGTCCTGGCGCACTCCGCCCGGACCGCGGTCGGCTCCCGGACTTATCATTATCATGTTTGAACCCATCTCCGCTATGTTCGCCTGAATGCTGCGTTTTGATCCCTGACCGATGGCGAGCATCGTGATGACCGACGCCACACCGATGATGATGCCGAGTGCGGTGAGGAACGAGCGTAGCTTGTTGGCTGCAATGGCGCGAAGGGCTATTTTGAAAAGATTGCTATAGTTCATAATCTATTGTGTTTTGGTGGCTACGGGTCTAGCCACCGTTTTTATCATTTCCATGTGGCTGAAGCCGTTTTTGAGGTTTCATTCGTCGGAGCTTGCCGGCAGTGCCGCCAGTCCCTCTTCAGCCGAGAGTATGTTGGTGTTGTACTCGTCGCTTATCACATGGCCGTCGCGCAGCATGATGTTGCGCGAGGAGTAGTTGGCTATGTCGGGATTGTGCGTCACGAAGATGATGGTTCTGCCCGCTGCGTGCAACTTTTGGAAAAGGATCAGAATCTCGAACGATGTGCGCGTGTCGAGGTTTCCCGTTGCCTCGTCGGCAAGAATCACGGCAGGGTCGTTCACCAGAGCGCGTGCTATCGCCACACGCTGCATCTGTCCGCCCGACATCTGGTTCGACTTGTGGTAGAGGCGTTCGCCCAAACCCACAGCCTGCAATGCTTTCACGGCACGCTCTTCGCGCTCCTTGGCTCCGATAGCGGCGTTGTACATCAGCGGCAACTCCACGTTCTCCACGCTCGTCGTCTTCGGCAGCAGATTGTAGTTTTGGAAGATGAAGCCAATCTTGCGGTTGCGCAGCACGGCGCGCTGCGACTTCGACATCTTGCGCACCGACACTCCGTCGAGATAGTATTCGCCCGAGGTTGGCGTATCGAGACAGCCGAGCTGGTTGAGCAACGTCGACTTGCCCGAGCCTGATTTGCCCATGATGGTGACAAACTCGCCCTCGTATATCTTGAACGATACACCGCGCAGCGCGTGCACCGTCTCGTCGCCCACGAGGAAGTCGCGCTTCACGTTGTCGAGTTCTATTACTACTTTCTTTTCGTCCATAGTTCGTAATGTTAATGGTGTGCGGTTAGGGTATTTACTTCCTTTTGTTCTTTCCCGGAGGACCTGGAGCGAACGGGCTCTTCTCGCCTTGGGATTCCATAGGCATCTTTTCTTCGCCCCCCGTCACTTTGAGTCCGGTAACGACCTTTGTGCCCTCGGCTATTCCGCCCACAATCTGTGTGTTCGTGCCGTCGGTCATGCCGATGTTCACCTTGTGCGCCACGATGGAGTTACCCTCAATAGTCCACACCTTGTTCTTTGCGTTCGCAGCGTCCACAATCTTCATCTTGCCTACGGTCTCCTTCTGCGGAGTGAAGCGCAGTGCCTTCGACGGCACGGAGAGCACGCCCTTGCGTTCGGCGGTGTATATGGTTACGTTGGCGGTGAGTCCGGGTTTCAGTTTTAAGTCGGCGTTTGGCGCAGAGATAACCACCTCGTATGTCACGACGTTGTTCGTCGTAGTAGCCTCCTGACGCACTTGCTTCACCTCGCCCTCGAATGTGTCGTCGGGGTAAGCGTCTACGGTGAACGTCACGCGCTCGCCCTCCTTCACGTCGCCTATGTCCGCCTCGTCAACATCTGCCACTACCTGCATGTTGGTGAGGTCCTGCGCTATGGTGAACAGCTCTGGCGTAGAGAAGCTTGCAGCAACGGTCTGTCCTTCCTCAACCGACTTCGAGAGCACCACGCCGTCGATGGGCGAGGTAATAGTGGCATAGCCGAGATTGGTCTGTGCGCGCTGCACCTCCTCCTTTGCCGACACCACCTGCTCCTTAGCCTGCGTGTACGAGAGTTTCGCGTTGTCGAAATCGTCGGCAGCCACGAGTCCCTTCTCAAAAAGTGTCTTGTAGCGTTTGTAGTTGGCAGTCTGGTAGTTGAGCTGGCTCTGTGCCGTAGCCAGTTGCGTCTTTGCCGTGTTGAGCTGACTCATAAGGTTGGTCTTGTCGAGCTCCGCAATCACCTGTCCCTTCTTCACTACCGAATTGTAGTCGACGAAGAGTTTGCTTACGATGCCGCTCACCTGCGTACCCACCGTGACCGACGTTACAGGTTCGATAGTACCGGTGGCGGTGATGCTGTTCATGATGTTTGCCGGCGCAACGGCAGCCGTGTCAAACGTAATCTTTTCTTCCTTCTTGCCGCCCGACAATAGCCATACGGCAAGTGCGGCGATAGCAGCAACCGCTGCTATTACCAATGCCTTTTTCTTATTCATATTTACTCTCTAATTATTTTACTTTTACTTAATGTTTCCCGTCTGATAGAATTCAAGCATGTTGAGGTTGAGTATGGCGAGATACTTGCTCTGCAGTTCGTTCTGCTGCGCTTGCAGCAGGTTTGTCTTGCCCGTCATCAGTTCGACGGTGTTCTTCAGACCCTGCTTGAACTGCTCCGAGAGAAGCTCGTAGCTTGCCTGTGCACTCTCGGTCGAAATGCGTGCCGCCTTGAACTTGTTCTGGTTCGTCACAGCCTGCAGCCAGTAGTTCTCGATAGTGGAGTAGAGCGTGGTCTGCTTGTCCTGCAAGTCGAGCAGATAGCTCTGCTTCTGCAGCTTCGCCTTGTTCACGGCAGTCTTAGTCTGACGGTTGTCGAAGAGCGGAATGCTCACTGTCACGCCGCCACCCAAACTGAAGTTGTTCTTCATCTGTGTGCCCCAAGCGTTGTCGCTCATCGACGAAGTAGAGGTCGTAACGCCTGCGTTGAGGCTCACTGTCGGCATTCTGCCCGCCTTAGCCACCTTTATGCCGAGTTCGCTGCTCTCTATGCCGAGCTTCGCGTTCTTTATTTCCGGCCGCTGTTCGAGCGAAGCCGCGTACACATCGTTCAGTGTCGGCACTGCCTCAAGCGCCATGTCGTCTGTGGTAGAAGGTACGGCGACATCAAACTCCTCGTCGTTCGTTATCTGCAGCAGTTCCTTCAGCTGGCGCTTGTAGTTGCGCAGGTTGCTTTCGGCTTCCACGATGGCGTACTCGTCCTGCGCACGCTGCGCCGTGAGCTGCGCCAGGTCTGCTCGGCTCATCTTGCCCACCTCAACCATTGTCTTGCCGCGCTGCTCGTTGGTCTGGCTTGTTTTCAGACTCTCTTTTGTCACGCTGATAGCCTCGTTCGAGTAGAGTATCTGTACGTAGAGCTGCGCAATCTGCTCGAGCACGTTGTTGGCTGTTGTGGCAGAGTCGAGTCGTGCCTGTTCTACAGCCAACTTGTTTAGCTTCACGTTGTTGCGGTTCTTGTTGCCGTTCCACACCGTCCAGTTGCCCATGAGCGAGTACGATCCGTTGTAGTAGACCTTGTCCACGCTCGACTGCACGTAGCCGTCTGCCACCGTAGCTCTGCCTTGCTGTGGCCACGGTGTGTAGTTCACGTCCTGCGATGTAGACAGGTTGAGCGACGGCAGCAGCGCCGACTGGCTCTGTTTCACGTCCTCCAGGGCGGAATACTCCTGTATTTTCGCCTTCTGCAACTTGATGTTGTTAGCCAAGGCGTAGTCGATGCAGTCTCTCAGCGACCACTGCTTAGCCGCACATTCGGTTGACAGCGACAGCAGGAAAAGTCCTGCCAGACAAGTCATCCCAATCTTCTTCATACTTCAATAGTCTTTAATTGATTCATTATTCTTTTATAATCTCTCTATATATCTGTTTGATGCACTTTTAGTGCTAAAGGTTTAGCGTAGCCCTTCTTAAAAAGACTTAATTCTGTAAGAGGAGGGCGTGTCGAAACTCAATGAGTGCGGGCTGAAAGCCCAACAATCACATAGCCCAGGGCAACGCCCTGGGTGTTGAGATATATGATTGAGCAGTACGCCCTGTAAGGACAGCTCTTTGATTATTAAACTTTTGCCCTTACAGGGCGTATGGTTTGTGTGTGCCTTTTAACCCAGGGCGTTGCCCTGGGCTATGTAGTGCTGCCCCTTCGGGGCGTACCATTTACGACTTTTGACACACTCTCCATTGTTACCCTGCAGTTTTATTTATTACTTCAGCTGCTGCAGACGCGCGATATACTTGCCGAGTATGTCGAACTCGATGTTCACGCGTGTGCCCACCTTGATGTCGCAGAAGTTGGTGTTGTCGTGTGTGTAGGGGATGATAGCCACGGTGAATGAGTTCTCCGTAGGGTTGCATACGGTGAGCGAAACGCCGTTCACCGTTACCGAGCCCTTGTCTACCGTGAAGTAGCCACGCTCCGCCATCTCGCGGTCGAACTTGTACTCGAAGGTGTAGTATGTCGATCCGTCGGCGTCGCGCATCTCCTTGCACACAGCCGTACCGTCCACATGTCCCTGCACGATATGACCGTCCAGTCTGCCGTTCATCAGCATCGAGCGCTCTACGTTCACGCGGTCGCCCACCTTCAGCTCGCCGAGGTTAGAGCGGTCGAGGGTCTCCTTCATCGCTGTCACGGTGTAGCGGTCGCCGTCGATAGCCACCACCGTTAGGCAGACACCATTGTGCGCCACGCTTTGGTCTATCTTCAGCTCGTCGGTGAAAGAGCAGGTGAGTGTGAGGTCTACATTCTCTTTATCGTTCTTCAGTGCTACGAGTGTAGCCATTTCTTCTACTATGCCAGAAAACATGGTTCTATAAAATTCTTGTTTGTTGAGTTTAAATAATGTATGTTCTTAAAATTGCGAGTTGTACGCATTTTCGACAAAGTAACGAAATATTTCTTTAACGCCAAAATTTATTAAACTAAATTTAGGATATCTTCGGTAAAATAGTAACAAAAAAGGAGATTACAGCATTTCTGCGTAATCTCCTCGTATAGTTAAAAAGGGACGCCCAGTGATGTGATGAAACTCCGAGTATACAAGATTTGAGAGCTCTCCGCCTTTGTAATCCACCGGCTTTGCAGCTTAGTCCACTGAGGTTTTATATGGCCCGCCATTGGCAAAAGAAGTCTTCTCGGTTTCGATTTTATTATTGATGAGTATCCCGATCGAACGTGGCACGCCCCTATATTTTTTCTGTTTTGCTTGTGCAAAGTTACTACATTCCTTTTATTCTGACAAGTGTTTAAGCCATTTTAAATGTTTGCAATCGACATGATATTGGCAAATACACCTGCTGCCGTGACGCTTGCGCCTGCTCCGTAGCCCTGGATGAGCATTGGATACTCGCGGTAGCGTTCGGTGGTGAGTGCCACGATGTTGTTGCTGCCCTGCAGGTTGTAGAACGGGTGAGTGCTGTCTACCTCCTTCAGTGCCACAGAGAGCTTGCCGTGGTCGAACGTAGCCACGAAGCGCCAGCGTTTGCCTTCTGCGTCGAGCTGCTTGCGTCGTGTCTCGAAGTCGGCATCGAGCTGAGGCAGGTTCTTCCAGAACTCCTCTATGCTGCCCTCGAAGAACTCGTCTGGTATGAACAGGTGTTTCTCCACATCTGTCTTTTCTACCTTGTATCCTGCTTCGCGAGCGAGGATTACGAGCTTGCGTATCACGTCCTTGCCCGAGAGGTCGATGCGTGGGTCGGGTTCGCTGTAGCCCTGCTCCTTGGCGCGGCGCACCGCCTCCGACATGGTTACGTCAGCCGACAGCTCGTTGAAGATGAAGTTGAGTGTGCCCGAGAGCACCGCTTCTATCTTCAGAATCACGTCGCCCGAGTTGCGCAGGTCGTTGATGGTGCCGATGATAGGCAGTCCGGCACCCACGTTTGTCTCGTAGCGGAAGAACACGCCACGCGCCAATGCGGTCTCCTTCAGCAAGGCGTATTTCTCGTATGACGACGATGCAGCGATCTTGTTGGCTGCAATCACCGATATGTTGTGCTCCAGCAGCGGCTGGTAAATCTCAGCCACGTCCTTGCTCGCCGTACAGTCAACGAACACGCTGTTGAAGCAGTTCATCTCTATTATAGCGTCGCGCAGCTTCTTGTCGTTGCTCTCGGGTGCGTCGGCAAGCAGCTGGCGATAGTTGGCGAGGTCAATGCCGTCGCGGTTGAACAGTGCCTTCTTCGATGTAGCGATACCCACTACGTTCAGCTTCAGACGCTTGGTGCGCTTGAGCTCCTCGTACTGGTCGTGTATCTGCTCGAGCAGCTGTCCGCCCACGGTGCCCACACCGCATACAAAGAGGTTCAGCACCTTGTATTCAGACAGGAAGAACGAGTCGTGTATGGCGTTGAGTGCCTTGCGCAAATGTTCGCTCTTCACTACGAACGAGATGTTGGTCTGCGATGCACCCTGTGCACATGCTATCATGCTGATGCCGGCTCTGCCCAGTGTGCCGAAGAGCTTGCCGGCTATGCCCGGCACGTGCTTCATGTTCTCGCCTACGACGGCGATGGTAGCCAATCCGCTCTCGGCGTGCATGGGGAACATGGCACCCGTCTCTATCTCCTTCGCAAACTCGCCGTTGAGTACCTCTACAGCCTCCGCTGCATCCTGGTCGCGCACACCGATAGACGTTGAGTTCTCCGACGAAGCCTGCGACACCATGAACACGCTGATGCCGTTGTCTGCCAGGGCGGTGAAGATGCGGCGGTTCACACCGATGACACCCACCATCGACAGACCGGCTACGGTGATGAGCGTGGTGCCGTTGATGCTCGATATACCCTTGATGGGTTTGTCGTTGTTGGCCACCTTCTGCTTGATGATGCTGCCCTCGCTGTCTGGGTTGAACGTGTTCTTCACGCGGATAGGAATGTTCTTCACGCAGACGGGGTAGATGGTAGGCGGATACACCACCTTCGCACCGAAGTTGCAAAGCTCCATCGCCTCGATGTAGCTCAACTCCTTAATGGTGTAGGCGGTCTTTATGACGCGTGGGTCGGCTGTCATAAAGCCGTCCACGTCGGTCCATATCTCAAGAATGTCGGCGTCGAGTGCTGCGGCGATGATGGCAGCGGTGTAGTCTGATCCGCCACGACCGAGGTTCGTAATCTCGTCGGTGTCGCGGTCTTTGCTTATAAAACCCGGAACAAGCGAAATGCGCTGCAGGTCGCTGAAGGTGCGACGCACGAGGCGGTTGGTCAGTTCGGAGTCGAGAGTGTTCTTATGGTTCTTGCGCATGGTCTTGATGAACTCGCGCGAGTCGTACCACTTTGCGCCCTGCACCAGTGTTGCCACGATGTTCGAGCTGAGTCGCTCGCCGTAGCTCACGATGGCGTCCTGTGTCTTCTTCGAGAGGTCGTGAATAAGATACACGCCGAAGTAGATGGAGCGCAACTGCTCGAAGAGCGAGTCGACGATGTTGAAGAGCTGCTCGCGCTTGCGTGGGTCGGTGATGATGGTGTCTATCATCTTGTGATGGCGTTCCACCATAGCCTGGAATTCGTCCTTCCACGCCTCGTCGCCTTTCTGTGCGAGCACGGATGTGGCGATGAGCTTGTCGGTGATGCCGCCCAATGCGCTCACCACGACGATGATGGGCTGCTCCTGCGCCTCTTTCTCTACGATAGCCTTCAGGCTGAGAATACTCTCTACGGAACCCACTGAGGTTCCGCCAAACTTCAATACTTTCATTTCTTTTTGTTCTGTGGTTAATGTCTCCATACCAGGGAGACGCTTGTGTTTCGATGCTGACGTGGCTCGTAGCGCAGTGCAACTGGCGTGCGTCGGGGTCCTCTTTACGAGCGAGGTTTCACGCTACTCCGTGGTCGTCATCTGCGTCAAGCGACAGCGTTAGCACCATGTCGTTGACAATAAAGTTATTGGGATGTGGGGACAAAATTACGAAAAATGTTCTTAAAACGTTACGTTTCTTATGAAAATCGCATAAGTTTGTGTAATTTTGTACCCTAATAGGAGGATATGGCATCTTGCCATATCCACGCACCCCACCAGGGGGTACAGTGGTCTCCACTGCACCAAGAAAGCAAAAAATAACAACATAATAGATATTAATAGGAGGATATGGCATCTTGCCATATCCACGCACCCTTCAAAAAAATAACAACATAATAAATATGATTCAGGAATTTCAAATACGAGTGCTGCCCGTGGTAGCCTCGAGCGAGCAAAACATAATAAGCTACATTGCCGACGAGAAGGGCATCGACGCGCGCACCGTGAACGCTGTGCGTGTGCTGAAACGCAGCATCGACGCACGCCAGCGTACCATCTTCATCAACCTCACCGTGCGTGTCTACATCAACGAGATGCCGCAGGACGCCGAGTACGTGCACACCGAGTACGGCGACGTGAGCCGGAAGCCGCAGGTCGTGGTGGTAGGAGAGGGCCCTGGCGGACTCTTCGCTTCGCTTCGACTCATCGAACTTGGGTTGCGCCCCGTCGTGCTTGAGCGCGGCAAAGACGTACGCCAGCGCAAGGTAGACCTCGCCAACATCACTAAGACACAGGCTGTAGACCCCGAGAGCAACTACTGCTTCGGCGAGGGCGGTGCCGGCGCCTACTCCGACGGCAAGCTCTACACTCGCTCTAAGAAGCGTGGCAGCACAGAGAAGATTCTCAACGTGTTCTGCCAACATGGAGCCTCTACGTCAATCCTCGTCGACGCCCATCCGCATATCGGCACCGACAAACTGCCGCAGGTTATCGAGGCTATGCGCAACACTATCATACGCTGCGGTGGCGAGGTCCACTTCCAGACCAAGATGACCCGACTGCTGCTCGAGGGCGATAAGACGGTGGGCGTTGAGGCTGTCGACCTGCAGACGGGTGCCGAGAAGACATTCCGTGGACCGGTCGTTCTCGCCACGGGCCACTCCGCACGCGATGTCTACCGCTATCTCGCCGAGGCGAAGATAGAGATTGAGGCGAAGGGCATCGCCGTCGGCGTGCGCCTTGAGCATCCGTCGCAGCTGATAGACCAGATACAGTATCACTCGCGCAACGGACGCGGCAAGTATCTGCCCGCTGCCGAGTACAGCTTTGTGACGCAGGTGGACGGCCGCGGCGTCTACTCGTTCTGCATGTGTCCCGGCGGCTTCGTCATTCCGGCAGCCACCGACAAGCAGCAGATTGTGGTGAACGGCATGAGCCCCAGCAACCGTGGTACGCAATGGTCCAACTCGGGCATGGTCGTGGAGACACGCCCCGAAGACGTGGGCGGCGACGAGAACGATCCGCTGCGCGTGATGCACTTCCAGGAAGAACTGGAGCGTGCGTGCTGGCAGCAGGGCAACATGAAGCAGACCGCTCCGGCGCAGCGCATGGCAGACTTCGTGAACAACCGTCTGAGCTACGACCTGCCCAAGAGTAGCTATGCCCCCGGACTCATATCCTCGCCCCTTCACTTCTGGATGCCGCAGCACGTGTGCAAGCGTCTGCAGGAGGGCTTCAAGAAGTTCGGCAAGATGAGTCACGGCTTCCTCACCAACGAGGCTGTGCTCATCGCCACCGAGACCCGCACATCGTCGCCCGTGCGCATCACACGCGACTTCACCACGCTGCAGCACGTGCGCATCCAGGGACTCTTCCCCTGCGGCGAGGGCGCTGGCTATGCCGGTGGCATCGTCTCGGCTGGTGTCGACGGTGAACGCTGCGCAGAGATGTGCGCTGAGTATTTAAAAAACTAAGTAGGTGAAGAATCACTCTGCCATGCGACATGGCTGACATCACTATCAATCACAAAAAAAGGCAGATACCGCAAGAGCGTATATGCCTTTTTTTAGTTCTCAGATTTTGCATCCAACCGCTACGGGCTATCTTACAATAACCTTCTTCGTTGTTCCGTCATTGTACTTAATGATATTAACACCTTTTTTCTTACCCTTAACAATCGTGCCGTCAATAGCGTAACGAGTTGTCTCCAAAGGTTCTACTGTTTCGGTGGCGCTGACTCCGGTTGGATCGTCCATTTCTACGATAGTTGCGAAATTGCGCCAGTAAAAAGCTTCTGCATAAGCCTCACGCTTGCCCTTTGGTACATGCAGCGTGCATGTGTCGTAATTGATATTCTTGAAGGTGTATTCATTAATCTTGTGAGGTCTCTCCTGATACGCATACAAATGCTTCACCTGACAATCTGAAAAAACCGAATGGCTCATTATTAACGGAAGTTTCGGCAAGTGAAGCTCCTCAATCTGCTTACAACCAGAGATAATATAACCACCCACGTCTTTTATACCCTCAGGCAATCTGAAATATTTCAGCGATGTGCAACCGGCAAATGCATTGTCCATTATACTCTCAAGTGTCTCAGGTAAGTCGATTCTTTCCAACGAACTGCAACCGGAAAGTGCATACAGCATTATCTTGTTCAGAGTGCTCGGCAGCTTCAAGTTTTTCAGTGAACTGCAATAGCTAGCAAACGACTGCGGCAAATACGTTATTCCTTCTGGTATTTCCAAAGACGTGAGAGACGAGCATTTGCTGAAAGTAAACTCTTCCAGTTTCTCCAATTCAGGAAGTTTGAATTCCTTCAGTTTGCTGCAATTCATGAAGGCATGATCTTTTATTGCTGTTATCTTGTCTGCGTGTGCTATTTCCTCCAGTTCCGAGCAATCGTAGAACGCATATGAAGAAATAATGGTGATGTTGTAGGGCAGCGTCAATTTAGTTAACGAATGGCAAGAAGCAAACATATACGCCGTAATAGCGTTGTTGGCCGTATACGCCTGATATGTTTTGCCTCTATAGGAGAAGTTACAGTAATAGTCTCCACCTTCACATATGTTTGCCATAGAGAGGTCAAGTATATGCAAATTTGACTTCACTTTCTCTTTATCCATGCCGTAATACTTTCCCACTCCCAGCAGTTCACGCAGATAAGCAATGTCCGTGCCGTCGATGTTTCCAACAATTTTCAGGTTGGTGATAAGGGGAGCATCCTCCGCCTTTATCAGTTCCGATAAATACTCGCCATTGGTGATGGTTACAGTCACTTGCTCTGTTATAAGCTCGTTGGCAGCAAACGTCTTGCAGACAAACAACGACAACAAAGCGTACATTAATACAAGTCTTAGTTTAAATTGTTTCATAGTGTTTAGTTTTATAGTTTGAAAATAAAAAACGCAAATTCGTCAAATATAGTAATTGATACCGCAAATATAGCAAAAAAATCTGATACCAATACTTTTTGTTGAAAAAAAGTTTTAGCGGACAGCAATATTTTATTTATGTTTAATCGCAACTTCTTTTCTTTCTAACGTAGCCTCTTTTATGCCTAATCTGTAATTATGCGCAATTACCGCAGTACAATAATCCTATTCCCGCAATGCGGTAACGCTGTTTTAGATATGCGGTAATGTCAGTTTTGCTGCGTGGTAATTATATTTTTGCAGCGTGGTAATAGGGAAGGATATCGGCGTCATTGCCGTAAATGATGATCTCTTTTCAAGGAACCTTAAGTTAGCAAACAAAGTCTTTCCGGATATTCATTAGATTTTTATCGTGCGCACATGCAGGTCTGCACGATAAGAATCCAAAGACGTTTAAATTAGGACACAACGCCCCTTTCCATATTGGGGATTGAAATTCAAAAGCCTCGAAAAAATGGATTTATCCAAAAGAAAGTTTGTTATACGGCATGCCGGTATACAAATTCAGCCACCATCTTCTTGCCGTCCTTGTCCATTTGGCGCATACAGCGGTAAAGTGGAAGACAAACTTCTTGATTCTTGACGTAGGAGACAAGCTGGTGAACACGGACGACACGGCTCTTACAAAATACGAGAAGAAATTCATGCAGAAGGCTGTCAGTATCATGTACACTGTGTTCTCGTTCAAGAAGGAGCATGGCAGATGCTTCCATCCGAAGTCATTGTTGAGACGGTCGAAGTCGCGCTCTCTCGCCCCGCGCTTGTTGTACGTTTCGATAATGCTCTTCTCTTCACTGTCCCAGTCATTGGTTATGATGCAGCGGTAGGTGTATCTGTCACCGAAAAGGTCAGGTGTGCAGTCTTTTTCCTTTGTCCGTTGCACTACAATGCGGTAACGGGAATCCTCCATGAACTGTGTTGACATGACCGAGGCCACTTCCGTTTCCTGCGAGCCTATCTCAACACGCCTCCATTCACGTATATCCTGTATGCGGCTGTACATGGACGCACTGTGTATGGCCCGTATGTAGAATATGCGGCAGTTGCCGTCAACGGTCCTTATGATATCTTCTGAAAAAGAGCCGCAATCGGCACGGAAGATGCCTATGTGCAAGCCGTATGAATGAAGCAGTTTGAAAGCTCTTGACAGCGTGTCAGCCTGATGAAACTTGACGGGTGTGTTGCCGTCACGGTTTTCGATGTACGCAATGATGCCGTCTATTGAGACGACACCAGGTAAATAGCCGTAAGCCTGCTTGTACGAATACTTTGCATCGGCTTTTTCCGTCTTGACAAAAACATGGTCGAAATCCACGTTGACAGTCTGGCCGGATTTGAACAGTCCCATCTTCATGTTGAGTTTCATCAGAAGGTCATTGAGTCTTGGGTTGGTGTTGAATCTGAACACATTGCCTGACGAAGACTTGTATTCCAGATCTTCATGGGAGAGTTCCTTTATGGCACGCCCGATAGTGTGGCTCGTCGGTATCCGGACTTCAGGTGATTCTCGTAGATGGCACTCGCTTCTGTTAACATCTTCCACGCAGTCACCGCCACAGAGGAACACGTCAGACATGGCTGACATTACCTCGTCCCACTGGTAGCCGTTGTAGGTAGAGCTGCGAACACCAAGAGTGCTGTTGATGACTTTATCAAGTGAAAGCGCATAAAAAGCCTTGCTTGCGTAATAAATTCCTCCGGAAGGAGTGATTTTCTCAGATTTTATGTTTACCTTTGCCATATGTCAGATATTCTTTATTTGAGTTTTTTGCAGCACTAAGGTAAGTGAATTTCCTGACATATGCAAGCATTGGATAATTTGTTGTTATCCAATGACTTGCTTCCTTGTAAAATTACAAGTCTGCTAATTTAAGGTAATAATAAAAATCAACCAACAATAAAACTATATGGAAGAAAATACAGATTATCAGATAATTCGTTTGCCAAATACATATTATAGAATCCACATAAAAAAGCACATGTTTTCAGAGGATACTTGGGAACATAGTATGTGTATTTATGGAAAGAAAAAAGCTCTTGGAAAATACACATTATCAAATTCAGTAATATATAAGGCATTCATCAATCTGCTAAATTCATATTCAACAGTTACATATGAATTTATGAATTGTATGGCTGCTACAGAAAAATGGATTCGTATACTCAATCACGTAGACAGTTTGAAAATGACATTTGTATCTGCTAATTCATTTCGATTTGAGAATGATGGAACTTGGAGATTTTATGGTTTTAGGCATGTCTATCAGAAAGAAAATCATGATATTAGCAGTGTTTATATATCAAAGAATGATTTTACCGCATACTTCATGGATGGAGGCGGTTTTCATAGCGAAAAACTCACTATGGACGATTACCGTTTTTTTGAGAATTATGTACGCATCTATTTTTTGATAAATATGTATGCTATGTCTGAAACGGATGGATTTTTCATTTCCAATGACACTTCGTGTATTTACAAAGCTTATAGCAAGGGGTGGTTATAATGAGTTTAACTTATATGGAAAATATGGAGAAGAAAGTTGACTTGATGGATATACACAATTTGTTGACAAATGCAGAAAAAGGAGATGCTAATGCTCAATTTAGTTTGGGCACATGTTATAGTTATGGGAATGGAGTGGAAAAAGATTTGAGAAAAGCTGAATATTGGTGGATAAAGGCTGCAAGCCAATGTGACGGTGAATTTAGTTATCAATATCGCTTAGGATATTACTATTTCTACGGCTTTGTGCTATCAAAAAATTATGTTCAAGCCGTGTATTGGTGGGAGAAATCAGCAATAAATGGGAATATTCTTGCTCTAAAGGGTTTAGCAACCTGCTATAGTAATGGCTATGGAGTAGAAATAGACATGGCTCGTGCCTTTGACTTATACAAGAAACTCGCAACAACAGGTGATAAAGAATATGCCTATATGGTAGGAATGTGTTACTATGAAGGAAAAGGGGTCCAACAGGATTTGAAAGTAGCCGTTTCGTGGTTTTTTAAATCTGCAAGCCATCAACGTGGAATAACAAGAGGTAATAAGGATGCTCAATATATGTTGGGCTATTGTTATTTTAATGGCATTGGAGTTGACAAGAATTTTCACGATGCAATCAAGTGGTATAAAAAAGCCGCAAAAAATGGAAACCCTAAAGCAAAGAACGAAATAGAAAGCCTTATTTACAGATTGCGATAGAAACAAAGCCATACAGTACCTTGACAATATTGGTTATTACAGATTGTCTGCTTATATGTATCCTTTGTTGAAGATGCCCA
>PPYF01027369.1_pt1 | contig 24443 bp, 12 predicted proteins | sample 1559871 | NCBI WGS metagenome assembly PPYF01 (sample SAMN08240021, study PRJNA423297) | Human gut metagenome, whole genome shotgun sequencing project. | reverse complement strand
GGGGAAAGTGAAAAAGGTCTTGTGAATTTCATGAAAAAAATAATGAAGACTATGTGAAAATAAACTTGACAGGAATGCGGGGGGGGGGCGATAATATATGTAATATTTCATGCAGATGGAACTGAAAGAGGTGAAGCCGAATGAGAAAGTTGGCCGAAGAATACTTTAACGAGGTAAAGAAACAGTACGCAGAAGCGAGACCCAATTCGCTGAAACTGCACAAAGAAGCATGCCGCTATCTGCCTGGAGGCGACACCAGGACGGCTACGTTTTTTATGCCTTTTCCCAATTTTATAGAGAAAGGCGAAGGCGCGTACATGTTAGATGCAGACGGCTTCAGGCTGCTGGATTTTCAGAACAACTATACATCTCTCATTCACGGCCACGGCCATGAAGCCACAGTAGAGGCAGTAAGAAAGCAGATAGCTGAAGGAAGCGCCTATACTGCGCCATTTGAAAATCAGATAAAGCTGGCGAAGCTGCTGGCAGAACGATTTCCCGGAATAGACCTGATAAGGTTCACCAATTCGGGCACCGAAGCCAATATGCATGCTCTGAGGATTGCCAGAGCCTATACCGGCAAATCAAAGATCATAAAGACAGAGGGAGGCTATCACGGCACGACTGACGTCTTTGAGGCCAGCGTTGATCCCAACATCAGGAAAGCGGGCACTTTGGACAAAATAAAAGTCCTGCCCGAAAGCCGCGGAGTATCTACCAACGCCTTGAAAGATGTTATAGTCACCCCTTTCAACGATATAGAACGAACTAAGAAAGTAATCGAGGAAAATCATGAGGACACGGCCTGCATGATCATAGAGCCGATAATGGGCTCAGCAGGGCAAATTGTGCCGGACATAAAATACCTTGAATTTCTACGCGGTATAACTGAAAAATACGGCATCATCCTCATCTTTGACGAGGTGGTCACAGGCAGACTTTCTACGGGCGGCGCGCAGAAATTTTACGGAATAACGCCTGACCTGACGACGCTGGGCAAGATCGTAGGAGGAGGCATTCCCGTGGGAGCTTTCGGCGGCAAGAGAGAAATCATGGAAATGTACGATCCTAGACAGAAAAAAATGTACCATTCCGGTACTTTCAACGGCAACGCTGTGACCATGGCGGCAGGTCTTGCGGCGATGGAAGCTTTCGACGAGGAAGCAGTCAGATATGTAAACGGACTTGGAAGCTATTTCAGAGAAGAGACGGAAAAGATATACCAGAGGCTCGGATTGAATATGGGGATCAGCGGCGCAGGTTCCATATACAACATTTTATTTACCGATAAGGAAGTGAGAAATTACAGAGACGTAGCCGCTTCCCACGAAGAACTGAACAAAATTTTGTACCTTTCGCTGCTGACGAGAGGCGTTTTCAATGCTGAAAGGGGAATGTTCTGCATGTCCACGGCCATGAAAAAATCAGATGTGGACTTGGGCCTTTCCGTTCTTGAAGCTTCCCTGCGGGGTATGCTCAAGGTCATAGCAGACGAGGCTCCTGAGCTCATCAATTGAGCTCCCGGGTTCATAAATTAAGCTCCTGAGCTCATCAGTTGAGTTTACGTTAAAATCAGCTATATGCGGCAGTACGGCATAGCGCCGTGCCGGACCGTAAATATAGACCGGGCTGCTTTCCGAACTTTCCGCGTGAGGGACGACGGCGGTCTGACAAGCAATTATATTTTTTATCATTACTAGGAGGGTAAGGACTGTTATGGAAAAAAATGTACGACAGCCAAGAAGACCAAAAGTCTGGGAAGCACTTATACCTATAGCTGTACTGCTGGTGACCATGGTGGTGGGAACACTGGTCTGGGGAGCGGATCCTCATATTCCGCTGGTATTATCATGTATAGTTACAGCCATAATGGCTGCAGTGTGCGGAAACAGCTGGGACACCATCATCACCGGAGCGCTTGACAGCATAAAAAGCGCCATAGAAGCGTTGCTCATCATCATGTGCGTGGGTATGCTCATCGCCTCGTGGGTATGGTCGGGAACCATGCCTGCGATGGTTTATTACGGCCTGGATCTGATTTCACCGGGAGCATTCCTCGTCATAGGAGCCATATTGTGCGGAATCGTAGGTCTGGCCACAGGATCGTCATGGACCGCGTCAGGCACCGTAGGCGTAGCGCTGATGGGAGTTGCCATGGGACTGGGAATCGACGCTCCGATTGCCGCCGGAATGGTTATTTCCGGAGCCTACATGGGAGACAAGCTTTCTCCTATGTCAGACAGCACCAACGTTGCGGCCGCGGCCGCAGGAACGCCGCTCTATGACCACGTGAGCGCGATGATGACTACGACCATACCGAGCTTCGGCATATCGCTTATAGGATATTGGATACTGGGAATGGTAATCATAGACAAAGACGGATACGACCCTCATCTTGCAACTGATATTCAGGACGCAATCACCGATAATTTCTACATTTCACCTTGGATCATGGTTCCTGTGCTGGTTATTTTGTTCTCAGCATGGAAAAAGATACCTGCCATTCCGTCGCTGCTGCTGGCCGCAGCCTTTGGCGTAGTGATAGCCATAACTGCGCAGGGAGCGCCTTTCGCCGATGTCATGATAGGTTTGCAGACTGGATTTTCTGCAGAGACGGGAAGCGAAGTTGCCGATTCTCTGCTCAACAGAGGCGGCATAGATTCGATGATGTGGACAATTTCCCTCATAATGTTCGCCTTGGCTTACGGCGGAATCCTTGAAAAATGCGGATTTGCAGAGAGACTGGTCGGCGGCATAGTAAAGCGCGTAAAATCCCTCGGCGGTCTGGTCGCTGCGACCATCGTAACTGGAATAATATGCGACGTCATACTGACAGACCAGTATCTGGCCATAATGGTTCCGGGAAGATTGTATATGAAAGAGTTCGACAAGAAAGGCGTGAGCAGGAGCTTCCTTTCGAGGACGACGGAGGACGGAGCTACAATGTGGTCGCCGATGATCCCTTGGAACGGCTGCGGAGCATATCAGTCGGCTACACTGGGCGTATCCAACTGGCAGTTCATGCCGTTTGCTTTCATGAACCTGATAAACCCAATTTATGCGATAATAATTACATATCTTGGAGTAGGTATCAAGTATAAGGAGTATGACGGACTCAGCGGTGCGGAGCTGAAAGCCGCAAAAGCAAAGAAGAAAGCTGAACTCAAGGCGGCAAAGGAAGCCGCTAAAAAAGCGAGCTGATCAAATGCAGATGAAGAAAACACAGGCAAATAAAACGCAGACGGAGAAAACACAGGCAAATAAAACGATGTCTGCCAGCGGGAGAGAATATGTTCCCTTAGACGTCAAGGTTATGAAAAAATCCACGAGAATAACGGCGCTTATTGCCGGAGTAGGACTGCTTGTTATGGGAGTTGTCATCCGGTCAGTATATACGTCGTTGGTCGGAGCGCTGCTTCTGGCGGCGATGGCTTTGAACAAGAAAACCGCCGTGACGGAAAGGGGCATTGAGATAACTTATGACATAGGTGTTTTTAAGCGTGTGGACTTGTGGAGCTTTGAGGAAATCCAGGAGATACATAAAGAACTTTCGCCTGACAAGAAAAAGTATGCATTGCATATCATGCGCGACGTCATGTCGAGAAGGCTCGTGTTCTATATTCCTGACGCGGAGGAAGTCATAGGACTGGCACTAGAAAAAAATCCGGCCATACATGTGGCCGACGTGGATTGAGTCAAACTGAACCAACCCCGAAAGCCAGCTATAAAACTTAACCGACCACCCAGAAGTCAGACATAAAAATCTGACGATTGGGAGGTCGGTTTTTTTGAAAATGGCCAAACGGCCGGTATAATCTGAGAAAAGCTGGCATTTTCTTTTTCTTTCCGCCGCCTACAAAATACTTTTTTAACAATCGCCTTACAGCATTGAATTTGCCGCCTTGTTGTGATAAAATAAATCAATTATGTAATTTTGTTGTTTCCACACAAGTTTGTTATTTCCACACAAGAAAGAAGGTTTAACATATATGCAGCCAAAGCAAAAGATAATCAATATCGCTGTGATAGCCCACGTAGACGCAGGCAAATCCACGCTGGTAGACGCTTTCCTCAATCAGAGCGGCGTTTTCAGAGCCAACGAAGAAGTGGCCGACTGCGTTATGGACAGCGACGACATAGAGAGAGAAAGAGGAATAACCATATATTCCAAGAACTGCTCCGTAATGCATGGCGACGTAAAGATAAATATCGTAGACACGCCGGGCCACGCGGATTTTTCATCAGAAGTGGAACGAATCATGAAGACTGTGGATACAGTGATATTGCTGGTGGATTCCAGCGAGGGTCCAATGCCGCAGACAAGATTCGTGCTCAAGAAATCTCTCGAGCAGGGGATAAACCCTATCCTTTTCATCAACAAGCTGGATAAAAAAGACGCCAGAGTCGACGAAGTGGTAGACGAAGTTTACGAGCTGTTCATGGATCTTGAGGCCAACGACAGGCAGCTCGACTTCCCGATACTTTACGGCATCGCCCGTCAGGGAGTGGCGGTGCGCGAGCCGGAGGACATCAAGGGAATGACCGTCGGCGAAGGCGAAGAAAAGATAAAGAAGAGCCCCGGCGGATACGGAGGCCTCGACCTGACGCCGCTGTTTGAAACCATAACAGAGCACTGCGAGTCCTATCCCGACTTGAGGGAAGAACCGCTGCAGTTTCAGGTATCGACGCTGGCCTATGACGACTACATCGGAAGACTGGGCATAGGGCGAGTTACAAGAGGAATAATAAAAGAGGGCCAGACCGTGGCCGTATGCAAGGCGGACGGTTCTGTAGCGCAGAGAAAGATAAATCAGGTGTTCGTATACAGGGGACTTAAGCGGGTCGCCGTGTCGCAGGCGGAATGCGGTGACATAGTCGTAGTTTCCGGAATCGCAGATATTTCCATAGGAGAGACCATATGCGATCCGCAGAACCCTGAGGCCATGGAGATGATTCACATAGAAGAGCCGACCCTTTCCATGAACTTCCTCGTAAACAAGTCGCCTTTCGCAGGCAAGTCAGGCAAGTTCGTGACCAGCAGGCACATAAGGGAAAGGCTCAATAAGGAGCTTGAGGTCAACGTCGGACTCATGGTCGAGGAAACGGATTCCACCGACTGCTTCAAGGTCTCGGGAAGAGGCGAGCTGCACCTTTCCATCCTCATAGAAAATATGAGGAGAGAGGGCTATGAGCTGGCGGTTTCCAAGCCTGAAGTCATCATGAGAAAAGGCGAGGGCGGAAAACTGCTGGAGCCGATAGAAGAAGTCGTCTTAAGCGTTCCCGACGAGTACGCCGGAACGGTGATAAACAAGCTCAATATCAGAAAAGGAATCATGACTCAGATGGCGGCGGAAAACGGATTTTCAAGACTTGAGTATCTCGTTCCGACCAGAGGACTTCTGGGATACAGAAGCGAATTCATCAACGATACCCACGGCGAGGGTACCATGGTGAGAAGATTTGATTCTTTCGACGAATACAAAGGAGAAATCCCTCAGCGAACCAACGGCGTGGCCATAGCCCAGGAAGCCGGAGAATGTACTCCTTATGCCCTCTTTAACATAGGAGAGAGAGTACAGATGTTCGTGGAGCCCGGAACCAAGGTTTATGAGGGAATGATAGTAGGCATGAACTCCAGAAACGACGATATGGTTGTAAACCCCTGCAAGGCTAAACGGGTGAGCAACATGCGAGCCGCAGGCTCAGACGAAGCCATCAAGCTTTCGCCGGCCAGGACTTTCACCCTTGAAGAGGCGCTTGAATTCATCAACGACGACGAACTGGTGGAGATAACTCCGGACGACATAAGGCTGCGTAAGAAAATCCTCAACGAGCTGGAAAGGCGCAGGAGCGGCAGAGTTTACTAGTAGGAGAGATGTATTATGCTGGATTTGGAGGGAAAAGCCGGCCAGTATATCGAGCTGGCCATAGGAACGGCAGCGATAATAATCGTAGGCTTGATAATCATCAAGCTTGCCTTGAAAATCACCAGGAAAGCGCTGGTCAAGACTACTCTTGATGGAGCCATGTATAAATTTGTCCTCAATGTGATAAAAGCTGTGCTTGGAGTGGTACTTATAGTGGTATCATTAGGATATCTCAAAGTTCCTACAGCACCGCTTGTCACAGTGCTGGGAGCAGGGGGAGCAGCCATCGCTCTAGCGCTGAAAGACAGCCTAGGCAATATAGCCGGCGGCATAATAATTTTAGCTAACAAGCCTTTTAAGAAAGGTGACGTTATAGATGTGGCAGGAACCAGCGGTATAGTCGAGAGCATCGACCTTTTCGTGACGACGCTCAAAACTTACGACAATAAGGTCATCACCGTTCCCAACGGTTCCGTCACGACTTCCGTGATAGTCAACTATTCCAGCGAGAGCTTGAGAAGAGTGGACTGCGTTTTCGGAATCAGCTATGACTCGGACATCGCCAAGGCAAAAGACGTCCTGCTTGCCGTGGCAGACTCATGTTCCGATATCATGAAAGAACCGCCGCCTGTATGCGGCGTGTCAGACCACAAGGAGAGCGCCATTGAGCTGGAACTTAAGGTCTGGTGCGAAACCTCCGTCTATTACGACGTAAAGTATTATTTGGAGGAACAGGTAAAACTATCATTCGATGAAGCAAATATAACAATACCATATCCGCAGATGGACGTGCGCGTGATAAAGTAATTTTTTAGGGAGAGTATAGAATGGGAGAAATTAAAAAATTCAAAAGAGTATTGGTTGCTAACAGAGGCGAGATCGCCATCAGAGTGTTCAGAGCATGCCGGGAACTTGGCATAAGAACCGTGGCGATATATTCAGAAGAAGATAAAAACGCTCTGTTCAGAACCAAAGCAGACGAAGCATATCAAGTAGGAAAGGGAAAAACTCCTGTAGGAGCTTATCTTGGAATCGACGAGATCATATCTCTGGCAAAGGCCAAAGGCGTTGACGCTATCCACCCGGGATACGGTTTTTTGGCGGAAAACGTTGAATTCGCTCAGTCCTGCGAAAAAGCCGGAATTGAGTTCATCGGCCCTACTCATGAGATGATGGATAAGCTGGGAGATAAGATAAAATCAAAGATCGTTGCCAATTCCGTAGGCGTGCCTACGATTCCTGGCGTTGAAAAAGCCATAGCCTCCGAAGAGGAAGCCGTCGAATTTGCTGAAAAATGCGGCTATCCTGTAATGCTCAAGGCAGCTGCAGGCGGCGGCGGCAGAGGAATGAGAATCGTACATAACGAAGAAGAACTCCTTCCTCAGTTCAGAAGCGCCAGAAGCGAAGCCGAAAAAGCTTTCGGCATCGACGATATATTCATAGAAAAGTATCTTGAAAATCCTAAGCACATCGAGGTGCAGATATTGGGAGACAAGTACGGCAATATAGTTCATCTGTATGAGAGAGACTGTTCCATACAGAGAAGACACCAGAAAGTTATCGAATTCACGCCTGCCCTCTGCCTCACAGACGAGCAGAGAGAGGCCATATGCAGCGATGCGCTTAAGATTGCCAGAGCTGTAGACTACAGAAGCGCAGGAACAGTGGAATTCCTGGTGGATAAACACGGAAACCATTACTTCATAGAGATGAACCCTAGAATTCAGGTAGAACACACTGTTTCCGAAATCGTTACAGGAGTGGATATCGTTCAGGATCAGATACTCATCGCCGAGGGATACAGCCTTGATTCGCCTGAAATCGCCATTCCAAATCAGGATTCCATCAGGGTGACAGGCCACGCCATCCAGTGCAGGATCACCACAGAAGACCCTGTGAACAACTTCATGCCTGACACCGGAGTGATTGAAAACTATCACAGCCCGGCAGGCTTTGGAATACGTCTCGACGGCGGAAACGGCTACGAAGGCTCTGAAATCACGCCTTTCTACGACAGCCTGCTGGTAAAGATAACGGCTTTCAGCAGGACATTTGAAGATGCCAGGAGAAAAGCCATAAGGGCTCTTTCCGAGACCACCGTCAAAGGAGTCAAGACCAACATTCCGTTCCTGTTCAACGTGCTTAATCACAAGACTTTTGCCAGCGGAATGTGCGACACCGGCTTTATCGCCAACACTCCTGAGCTTTTGAACATAAGCAAAGTACAGGATACCGAACTCAAGGTCATCGAGTTCCTCGGAAATAAATTCGTCAACGAAACCAGAGGCAAGAAGCCTCAGTTCAATGTTCCTGTATTCCCTAAATTCAAGCAGGAAGAGCTCAGCGCCCTGAGAGGCACCAAGCAGCTCCTCGACGAAAAGGGCCCTGAAGCGGTGGCCCAGTGGGTAAAGGAGCAGAAAAAGCTTCTCGTCACCGACACCACCATGAGAGACGCTCAGCAGTCGCTGATGGCCACGCGTGTGAGAACCGTGGACATGGAAAAGATCGCTCCGGCCGTAGCCGTATACGGAAAAGAACTGTTCTCCGTAGAAATGTGGGGCGGCGCGACTTTCGACACCTCCTACCGTTTCCTCAAGGAATCTCCGTGGGAAAGGCTGGACACTCTGCGTGCCAAGATGCCCAACCTGCTGTTCCAGATGCTGATAAGGGGAGCAAACGCCGTAGGATACAAGAATTATCCGGACAACGTCATCAGAAAATTCGTCAAAGAGTCGGCTAAGGGCGGCATCGACGTATTCAGGATCTTCGACTCCCTCAACTGGATCGAAGGCATGACGGTGGCCCTCGACGAAACTCTGAATCAGAACAAGATAGCTGAGGCATGTTTGTGCTACACCGGCGATATCTTGGACGAATCGAGAACGAAATACAACCTTAAATATTATGTGGATATGGCCAAAGAGCTGGAAAAGAGAGGCGCTCATATCCTGGGAATCAAGGATATGTCCGGACTTCTCAAGCCGATGGCCGCTGAAAAGCTTGTCTCCACATTGAAGCAGGAGATAGGTATTCCTATCCACCTCCACACTCACGATACATCAGGAAACGGCGTAGCTACAATATTGATGGCCGCCCAGGCAGGTGTTGACATCGTCGACGCAGCCTTTAACTCCATGAGCGGACTGACATCTCAGCCTGCCCTCAATTCAGTGGTGGCGGCGCTCCAGAATTCAGACAGAGAAACAGGCATAGACCCTGACAAGATTCAGAAGATTTCCGAATACTGGAGAGACGTGAGACCTGTATACGCAGGCTTTGAATCAGAACTGGCGACTTCCACGGCTGAGATATACAAGTACGAGATCCCTGGCGGCCAGTATTCAAACCTCAAGCCTCAGGTAGAAAGCTTCGGCCTCGGTCACAAATTCGAGGAAGTAAAGGATATGTACAAGGCCGTAAACGAGATGCTGGGAGACATAATCAAGGTAACTCCTTCATCGAAAGCCGTCGGCGACATGGCCATATTCATGGTGCAGAACGGCCTTACGCCTGAAAACATATACGAAAAGGCCCAGGGAATCGACTTCCCTGACTCGATAGTTTCATATTTTGAAGGCATGATGGGCCAGCCTTACGGCGGATTCCCTGAAAGGCTGCAGAAGCTGGTGCTCAAGGGAAAAGAGCCTATCACCTGCAGACCTGGCGAACTTCTTCCTCCTGAAGACTTTGAAGCCATCAGAAAACACCTGCAGGAAGAACTGGATCTTGAGGGAACCGAGAGAGAAGTGATCAGCTATGCTCTCTATCCGAAAGTGTTCGAGGATTATGTAAAGAGCATCAGAAAAGACGGCAATTTCCGCTACATGGGCTCGGATATCTTCTTCCACAGCCTGCAGGAGGGCGAGACCTGCGAAGTCAAGCTGGGCGAAGGAAAGCTGTTCATGGTCAAGCTCAACGAAGTCAGAGCTGTCGATAGCGAGGGCTACAGGGAAGCCGTGTTTGAAGTGGACGGAAACCGCCGCATCATCAAGATAAAAGATAACGACGTAACCGGAAATTCATATAATTCAGTGCTCTACGCAAACGAAGATGACCCGATGGAAATCGGCGCCAACATTCCGGGCAATATAATAAAGATCCTCGTCAAAGAGGGCGAAGCGGTGGAAGAAAAGCAGCCTATCGCCGTTATCGAGGCGATGAAGATGGAGACTAATATCCTGGCAACGGCCAAGGGAACTGTGGAGAAAATCTACGGTTCCGAGGGTCAGCAGGTGAAAGCCGGAGAAATGGTCGCTAAGTTGAAATAAAGCTGCTTTAGGAAGCGTGCTGAATTATCGGCCGCCGCAAAAGAAAAGCTAAGAAAAATACCGGGAAAGCTTTTTACAGTTTTCCCGGTATTTTTTATCGCTCAATAAGAGCATCAGTATTCAAATTTCGGAAAATGGTATCCATTTTCCGCGATTTTAGCAAATTTTGATACGGCCGCGCGGAATATGGCTCAGATAATTTCTGCGGCGATTTCAGAGCTGGCGTCCGTCCGCAGCTCCTAGTCTGCGGCGATTTCAACTTTTACGCCGGATTTCTTAAGCTCATTTAAAACATCTTCAGACGTTGCGGAGTCAGTTATCAGCAGATCCACGTCGCTGAAATCGCACATCTTATAAAAAGCGTTCTGCGAAAATTTGCTGTGGTCGATAAGAGCTATGGTCTTCAGCGCCTTGCTCATATAATTTTTTTTCAGATTGTTTATGTTGGGATTTTCGTTGGAAATCCCATATTTTGGATTGGCACCGTCGCAGGAACAGAGAAAAATATCTATGTTGGTGATCCTGTTGATAAAATTTTCTGCGAAGTCACCGGAAGAAGAGCCGTCTTTGGTAAGAAAGCCGCCCATCATGTATATTTGATTATTCTCATGCTTGAGCATTTCATTGGCAGAAATCACATCGCTGCTTATGACGATGAGATTGTTTTTCTCTTTAAGCAGCAGGGCGACCTCGAAAAGGGTTGAGCCGGCGTCCAGTGCGATGGTGCTGCCGTCCGGTATGTGCTTTACGGCAGCTGCGGCTATGGCAGCTTTACTGCCGCGGAAATGGTTCTGGCGAAAAGTAAAAGGCAGCATGCCTATGGAGCTCCAGAAGGCAGCTGTGCTCCGCCATATTTCTTCTCCAGCAGTCCCTGGTGCTCCAGCTGCTTGAGGTCACGTCTGATGGTGGCGATGGAAACTCCGAAAGCTTCTGCGGCCGAGGCGGCGTTTAAGTAGCCCTGGTTTTGGATAATTTCTATCAATTCTTTTTGTCTCGCGTATTTCAAATTATTTTCCCCCGTAATCATTTCTTTATTAAAATAACACACAAACTAAATTACGTCATATACACAAATTATAAAACAACTCGGCGATAAAATCAAATGAATTTAACAAATAAAAGTTTAAATATTTACAAAATATGAACAAAAATCGTCACATAAGCACAAAAAACTAACATAAATTTAACTAAATATTGACGCAAAATATTCACAATGCTATAATTACTGTAACATTTTTAGTCACATAAGGCAGAAAAGCTGACAAAAAGCGAACAAGATTTAAGCATGAATCATGCAAGTTATGTTTAAACGACGGGCGGCAATCGGGCAGGGAGCGAACAGAGGCTCAGACAACCGGGCAGCAGATAACCGAAGAGCAAAGAGGAAATTGACATGTTAGGATATTATCTCGGAATAGATCAGGGAACAACAAATACGACAGCCGTGCTGGCAGATGAGAACTGGCGTGTAGCAGCCAAGGCCTCCAGAACGCACCAGCAGATTTATCCTCAGCCGGGCTGGGTAGAGCATGATCCGGAAGAAGTGCTCAGCAATATTTTAGCTGTGACCCTCGAGGCGATAGCCAAGACGCCTGGCGCCGACATACATAAGATAAAAGCCGTCGGCCTGGACCACCAAGGAGAGACCTGCGTGATCTGGGACAAGGCCACCGGGAAGTGCATATACAACGCCATAGTATGGCAGGACAGGAGAACTGCAGACGAGGCTGACAGATATAAGAGGGAGCAGGGTGAAAGCATAAGAGAAATCTGCGGACTTTTGCCCGACGCTTATCACAGCGCGACGAAACTGAGATGGATCCTGGACAACGTGGAGGGCGCAAGGGAGATGGCCGAAGAAGGCCGTCTGATGGCAGGAACCCTGAACAGCTGGATTTTCTTCAGGCTGACAGGAGGGAAGAGCCACGAGACCGATATAAGCAGCGCCGGAAGCATGATGCTCATTGATATAAACAAAACTGAGTGGAGCGACGAACTCATGGAGCTCACAGGAGTGCCGAGAAAACTTCTGCCCGAGATCGTGGATACCAACCACTTTTACGGATTCACCGATCCTGAATGTTTTTTAGGAATCAGGATTCCTATAGCAGGAGGCATCACCGACAGTCCGTCAGGCATGATCGGCGGAGGCTGCGTAGGAGAGGGCGTGCTCAAAACCTCATACGGAACCGGCAGCTTCATGCATTTTCAGACAGGCAGAAAACTGGTCAAGTCCAAGCGGGGTCTTTTCACCAGGACGTGCTGGATGCTTGACGGAAAGCCGTATTATCTGCTTTCGGGAGCATCATATGTGGCAGGAGGAGCCGTTACCTGGCTTAAGGACGGTCTGGGACTTATAAATGATCCTCGGGAAACAGAAAGTATGGCACTGTCAGTAAAAGACAGCGGCGACGTATATTTTGTCCCTGCCTTTTCGGGGCTTGCTACGCCTTACTGGGATCAGTACGCAAGAGGAACCGTAGTCGGCATAACAGCCGGGACCTCAAAAGCTCACCTGGTGAGAGCCGTGCTGGAATCGCTGGCCTATCAGGTAGCCAACTGCTATAAAGCTATGAAAGAAGACGCAGGAATAGAGAGTCATGTGATGAGAGCCGACGGCGGAATGGTGGAAAACAAGTTTTTGATGCAGTTTCAGGCAGACATGCTGGGCATACCGGTAGAAGTTCCCGAAGAAAAGGAAACGTGCGCCTTCGGAGCGGCATGCCTTGCAGGATATACCATGGGAGAGCTTGAATCTCTTGAAAGTCTGCGGGAAAAAGTGAAGATAAGGAGCATATATGAACCTCGTATCTCACAAGACGAGAGGGAGGAAAGGCTGAACAGGTGGCGGGAGGCTGCAGAGCGGAGCATGAACTGGGCCAGACGCTGAATCATCGGCGCGGCAGGCCACAAACAGATGCTGAATCCACAGTGCGGCAGCTGTCGTCCAACTACCCCAAAAGCATATTTAATCATCATATTCAATATAAAAGGAGACGCTAAATGAAAGAAGTGTACTGCGACGTGGCGGTGATAGGGGCAGGCCCCGCAGGTCTGGCGGCCGCACGATCAGCCAGGGAGACCGGCGCTGAAAAAGTTGTTATAGTTGAAAGAGACGTACACGCAGGCGGCATACTGCAGCAATGCATTCACGCCGGATTTGGCCTCAAGTATTTCGGCGAAGAGCTTACAGGTCCGGAATATGCCGAAAGATTCGAAGAACAGGCCAGAGATGTGCAGGTGACCATGATGCTGGATACGACCGCCCTTGAAGTAAAGGACAACGTGCTGGTATGCGCCAGCCGGCTTGGAATAGTACATCTGCATTACAAAGCATTGGTGCTCGCCATGGGCTGCAGGGAAAGGACAAGAGCCAATCTGGTAATCCCCGGAAGCCGACCGTCAGGCATATACACGGCCGGTACGGCACAGCGCGTCATGAACATATACGGGCATCACGTCGGCAAGGAGATAGTAATCCTCGGCAGCGGCGATATAGGCATGATAATGGCAAGACGCCTTACCCTTGAGGGCGCCCATGTAAAGGCAGTCGTAGAGATAATGCCTTTCCTCGCCGGACTTGTGAGGAATAAAGTCCAGTGTCTGGACGACTTCGGAATTCCGCTGAAGCTGTCCCACACAGTAGTCGACATCACAGGAGTAGACAGGGTGGAAAGCGTGACAGTGGCTCCCGTAGATGAAAACAAAAGACCGATAATGGAAAAAGCAGAAGTAATAAAATGCGATACGCTACTGCTTTCCGTAGGCCTCATTCCGGAAAACGAACTGAGCAAAACGGCGGGCGTAGAGCTTTCTCCGGTGACAAAGGGCGCAGTAGTCAATCAGTTCAAGCAGACAGAAGTTCCGTCGGTATTCGCCTGCGGCAACGTGCTACATGTCAACGACCTGGTGGACCATGTGAGCCGGGAAAGCGAAGAAGCAGGACATTATGCGGCCCTTTACGCGGCAGGCAAACTGCCTAAGGGAGATTCCATATCTGTGATCGCAGACATAGCAGGCGGCTCAGGAATCAAGGTTATGGGAGTTTTGAACGCCGGCTTTATGGGTCTTGGCTCAAAGGATTTCCCTGCTGATGATTTCGCTACTCTGACCGGATCGTCATCGAAGAACACTCTCATGAGAGTTCCTAGCAATCAGGTTTATACTTACATAATGGAAGCGATGGGATATTCCACGACCAATATTCCTTACTCTGATCTGTATTCCGCCATGCAGAACGGTCTCTGCGAAGGCTGGCTCGGCGGAAGCGGACTTACGAACTACGATTCTTTCCGCGACGTAATCAAGTATTTCGTGGACTGCAACGTGGTCAACGAATGTATTCCTATCTTCATGAATCAGGAACTGTTCGACAGCCTGCCTGAAGATTATCAGACCATCGTATCCGAGGCATTCAAGACTGCTCAGAACACCGTGAATTCAGAACGTTCAGAGCAGGAAGTACAGGCTCTCGTAGATATGGAAGAATACGGAATCACAGTCATCGAGCCTACTGATGAAGAGCTTGCCCAGCTTCGCGACAGGATCCGCCAGGAAGTATGGCCTAAGATGGCTGAGGAAATAGGCGAAGATCTGCTGCAGCAGACTTGCGAGCACTATGGAGTAACTCTTGGCTGATGAAGCGCGCCGCTGATAACCTGTTCAGATGCACTTTGCGCCGCCGACGTGCCTGACGGTTTTGGAAACCGCGGCTGACAGACTTGAAGGCCTGACGGTTGCGGCCGTCAGAAGCAACAATGACACCTGCGGCTGTCAGGCCGCCTAACCGTCAGAACCATCAGCAGATTTAAAAATAATATTGTTTAAGAAGCGATATGATGAGACGGGCGTCCTTGCATGATGCCCGTCTTAAAGAATATCGGAAGAAGAGGACTTGTAAAATGAGAGAGAAAGTTGAAGGCTTTCTTCTGTGGAAAGCTTTTCTTAAAATCGAGCGCTTCGTAATGGTTCTCTGCAGCGTAGCCATCGTCCTGACCATCGTGACCAACGTCGTGTGCAGATATGTGCTTCACGTGACTTTTGACGGATACGATGAAATCGTGATCATTCTAGCCTTATGGCTTTATTATGTAGGCGGACTATACGGCAGCTACGAGGACTGTCAGATAAAAGCCGACGTGCTTTCCGTGATGGTTAGCAAGGAGTTGGTGCTGAGGCTGTTCGATGTAATTCAAAAGATATTTACGCTGGTCATTTCGATTGTTTTGGCCGTATGGGCCATAGAATATTTTCAGTTCTGCCTCAAGATGGGCGGCAGAACGGCCATACTGCATATACCCATGATGGTATCGCGCTTTGCCCTGGTGTTCGGATATGTGACGCCGGTCATTTATAATATCTACCACCTGGTTTTGGTATTTGTAGAAAGAAAAGAAACTAAAAAACTGGGAGGTGCTGATAATGGTTGATATAGCTATAGGCTTCCTGCTGCTTGTTATTATGCTTATCATAGGCGTGCCGGTAATGTATTGCTTCGGAGCGGCTCTGATATACTGCTCCCTCACCCTGGGATATACGCCTACTATGATATTTCCGACCATATACGGAAAGCTCTCCAGCGTGGTGCTCCTTTCCATTCCGCTGTTTATTCTGGCGGGAAAGATAATGGAGCACGGAAAGATAGGAGACGCCCTTATCAATTTTATCGAGATGCTGGTAGGAAAGATAAAGGGCAGCCTTGCCATAATGACTTCCGTCGCCTGCGCCGTATTCGGAGCGATATGCGGAAGCGGCATGGCCACATTATCCTGCATAGGCTCGATAATGATTCCGAGAATGAAAGAGAGAAGATATCCGCCTGAGATTGCCGCAGCCGTATCATGCTGCTCAGCTCCTCTCGGCATGCTCATTCCGCCGAGCGGACTCTGCATAGTAGTGGCCTGGGGCGCCAACCTGTCAGTTACAGGCTGCTTCATGTCCACTGTGATACCTGGAATAATCCTTACTGTTCTCATAAGCATTACGGCTTACTTTATGCTGAGAAAAAAGGACATCGACAGCGGCAGCGGTCTGCAGAAGATGCCTACATTTAAAGAAACCATGTCCAAGGTTATCATGCCGAGGACAGTTCATGCCATTCCTGCTCTCATCATGCCGTTCATAATTCTGGGAGGAATATACGGCGGCATCATGACTGCGACGGAAGCCGCGGCAGTTTCGGCTCTGTACGCTTTCCCTGTAGCCGTGTTCATCTACAAAGGAACTACCATGAAAGGCATGAAAGACGTTCTTTTGGACAGCGCCCGTTCTACCGGCGTCGTAATGGTAATGTGCGTTATGACTATGGCTCTCGGTCAGATACTCACCATGGAAAATCTGCCGACAGAGCTGCTCGGTCTTCTGACAGCGGTATCTGACAATAAGTACATCGTATTGCTGATGATAAACTTGTTCCTTGTCTTCATAGGAATGATAATGGACGATACATGCGCGACCATGCTCTGCGCGCCTCTGCTCATACCACTGGGTCAGCAGCTGGGCGTGGACCCTTATCACATGTGTGCTATACTTGTTACAAACATAGGAATGGGCAACGTGACGCCTCCTACGGCTCCGTTTCTCTATATGGCTTCCGGCCTTGCGGACGTCAGCGCGGCTAAGGTCATAAAGCCTGTGCTCATCATAATCCTGTGCGCATATCTGCCGACGCTTATCCTCACTACATATATCCCGCAGATTTCCACTTTCCTTCCTAATCTTATAACGGGCTAGCTGGGCGCTCGGATAGAGCAGGAATAATGACGTTGAGCAAATCATGATAAAAAGGGCTGCTGCAAAACAGATGATTGGCCGTCTGCTGAGCGGCAGCCCTTTTAGTATGTGGCGGCGAGCGTGTGCGAGCCATCAGCCTCGGCAGAATGATTATCATACGGCTGCCTCACCCGCCTCGGCAGAGAGTGCGTACGAACTCATCTGCTCCGGCGGAGCAAAGCGCCTTGCCAACGGTTTCTATGCCGCCGGGCTGGATACGTCGAATGACCGGATACTGCCGCAGGGTTAGATGCGCCCGCAGGGTTGAATACCGACGCCGGGCTGAAGCCTTTGCATGCATCTCGCAGCCTATCTCACGCACAGACCTTGACAATGTACTATAGCTGCGATAATATATAACTACAAAAAAATAACAGGCAATGACATCTCGGAAGTCGGTGAAAGTCCGGCACTGTGTCTCAGCAACCGTGTTATCTACGAAAGGACAGGCGTTATAAAAGCCAGTCACTGGAGTTTTGGCTCTGGGAAGACGTCCAAGTAGGGTAAAGATTAAGTCGGTAGACCTGTCATCTGCTATGTAGGAGTCTTCTGAGATAGGACTTGCCAATTTTTTAATGTCTTACTTTATAACGGACATTAGATAATTGTGTTCAAAGCATCCTCAGAAGAGGGTGCTTTTTCTTTGTCTACTAAGAGCTGGTTCCGAGGACAAAGCCCGAGGAACGAACAGCCACCGGCTATACCGGCGGTCGTGATTGGAAAAGCGCCCGAATAAGAAAGGAGGAAAAAGATGAGTACAAAAGTCACTGCAGGTAAAAAGATACTGTGTTTTCTTTTATCACTTGCCATGCTTGTATGCATGATGCCGACGATGGCATTTGCACAGGGAGAGCCTGCACAGAGCGTCAGGACGGCGGAGGAATTCGCCAAAATGGAACCTGACGGGAACTATATCCTTGAAGCCGATATAACGGTGGAACAAAGTTATGAGGGCTTCGGAGGAACTTTTGACGGCAACGGCCATACGATTACCCTTAATATACAGGCATCCGGAAAAAACGCTGGATTGTTCAAAACCCTCGTAGGGGGGGCAGTCGTTGAGAATCTGACGCTGGAGGGCAGCTTGACTGCCGATGGCAAGAATAACGTGGGTGCCGTTGCAGGTATGGCCAATACGTATGCTGGCGCCATAACTATAAGAAACTGTAAAAACAGCGCAGACATATCTGGCCACAAAGGGGTAGGCGGCATTGTCGGTATTTGTACAGGCACGAACAACAGTCTGATCATATCAGGCTGCGCCAATGAGGGAGATGTAACCGGCTCCAATACTCAGGTTGGAGGCATCGCAGGGAATCTGGAGGGCGGTCATATTATCGAAAACTGCTACAACAGAGGAAATGTTGCAGGCTTCAATAATTATGCCGGAATATTGGGGAGAGGTGCAAAAGGCGTTTCTCTGAGCAACTGCTATACGACCGGTCAGATAACAGCATACGGAGAAAGCACCAACTCAGGACAGGCAGTAGTCGGAGGCGGAACCTCTTCCGGTGAACCATGCACTGTAAGAAATGTTTACGCTCTTGCGGGAACGGCAGATGTCCTTACGTACGCTACAGGAATAAGCGTTGACAGTTCATCAGGGTTCAAGAGCGAGGAGGAGATGAAAGACAGTTCTTTCGCAGGAATTCTCGGAAGCGGATTTATGGCTGATAGTGGCAGCTATCCTATTTTATCCTGGGAAATCCCTAAGGCAAAGGTTGATTTCGACGTAAGCCCGGAGGAGGCGGTCATAACCATCGGAGGAGCTGAATATACAGGAGATTCTCAGGTCTCGCTGCCTGCAGGGGAATATGATTATACGGTGAGCCTTGCGGGATATGTGAGCCAGCAAGGAAATATAACAGTCGCCGAGCAGGACGGGTCCTTGACTGCAACTCCGTCTCAAGTGTCGGTGACGCTGGAAGAAGATTCGCAGGCATGGTCAACGGTCACCTTTAGCCTGAAGCCTGAAAACATGGACTTTGAGGTGAAAGACGGTGAAAAGACTGTTGAGCCTGTACAGGAAAATACATATAAGCTGCTCAGGAACCATGAATATAATTATGACGCTTCAGCCGAAGGCCATGGAAGTCTGAAAGGAGTTTTCAGCTTCAGCGCGGAAACCGAGTCCAAAGAAATAAGCCTCAAAAAGATAACCGGCATACAGATACAGGGAGAATACAAGACCCAGTATTATGTAGGAGATACTCTGGATACTACGGGAATAGAGCTGCTCGTATCCTACGAAGACAGCTCTTCGGAGACAGTGAGTGAGGGCTTTGAGATAAACGGCTTTGATTCGTCGCAGCCTGCGGACAACCAGACTTTGACGGTTGAATACAATGGAGTTACGGCTACATATGATGTGACGATAGAAGAGAAACCTTTTCCGAGCTCTGTATTCAACGCGCTTGCCGGAAAGGCGACTGTTGAGTATCAGTCGAACAGCTCGTTTACAGGAATCGCAGGAGAAGAATTTGTAGACGATGATGACGAGGGTGCCCTCAAATCCAACAGCTGCGGCATGGCAAACTCAGAGGTCATCGTGAAGATCAAATTCAACGATTCCGTAGAAAACGCCAGACTTTCGTTCGACTATAGAGTCGAGGGAGAGGGAAGCTATACTGTATATGACGGCCTTAGAATAAACGGCGGAAACAAAATCGGCACTACGACCGGCTACGTGACCCACCAGATGAGCGTAAAAGGCGGAGATGAAGTAACTCTTTCATACGAAAAAGACCCCAGCGGCGATTCAGGCGCGGATTGCGTCTGGCTGAAAAATTTCAAGCTGGAAGAGCTGCATAGTCTTACCTTTGATACTGCTTCCGACGCGCAGATTTATTTGACTGACAGCGAGGGAAAGACAGTCTCACCATCAGAAGACGGAGTATATGTTGTCTCCGACGGCTCTTACAGCTACACTATAACGAAATTCGGTTATGAGACGGCCTCGGGAACGGTGACGGTAGACGGGCAGAATCTAACGCAAAAAGTCGAGCTTGTCGAACTGCAGAAATATGATGTGCAGTTTAATACGGCATTGCCTGATGGTGCAGAAAGCGGAGATTGCGAATATATCATAACCTGCGGCAACAGCATCATATATCAGGGCAGCGAAGCATCTCTTTCACTTCCTGCAGAAACGTATCAGTATGTGATAAACCATCCGCTCTGCGAAAGCGCCGGCGGGGAATTCATAATAGATACAGCAGGTGTGGAGATAGAAAATACGCTGGTGCGAAAGACCATATTTGAGGATTTCTTTGAGGACATCAAGGAAATAGTTTCGGCTTCAAACAACCAGAATGGAGAAGCGGCGGCAACGTATGGCTTTGAGCCTGCCAAGGACGGAGAGGACAAAGTGCTCGCCTCCAACAACAAGGGCGTCAAAAGCTCCACTGCAGCCATGACTATGGAACTCAGGAAAAATTCCATAATCAAATTCAAATATAAAGTCAGCACAGAAGCAAGCTATGACAAGCTGATCATATCTCTCAACGGAAAGGAACTTAAAACAGAGAGCGGCGTCGTAGACTGGCAGGACTTTGAGCTGACGGCAGAGCAGGGCGATAAGATAACGATAAAATATACGAAAGACAGCAGCGGAGACAGAAACGACGATACAGTATATCTAAAGGATTTCCGTGCCGAGGCTGTATATAAAGCTTCTTTCACAATGTCAGGGGATGGCAGCGAGGCGCAGCTGACCGTCAAAGACAAGAACTCACAGGTGATGGAAGCGTCGGGAGAAAATGAATATTTGCTTTCCGACGGAAACTACAGCTACACGCTGACCAGGTTCGGCTACGAAACCATAGAGGGCAGTTTTGAAATCTCCGGAACCGACAAGGAAATAAGCATACCGGCCATGACAGCCAAGCCTGTTCATAAGCTCAGCTTCTCGGTGACTCCGAGCGACGCTTCTGTTACAGTAAAGCATCAGAGCCAGGGCATTATGGAAGCAGAGGGCGGCGTATATACTCTGCCTGAGGGCGAAACTTTCACATATACAGTATCAAAAGACGGCTATATAACATCATCGGGAAGCTTCAGCCTTACCGGCGACAGAGAGATTTCAATAGAGCTGGTCTATGCCGGCGAGCCGTGGGACGGAACAACTATTTCCCAGCCTGAAACTGACGGCAGCGGCACATATCTCATAGGCAACGGCGAAGAGCTAGCATGGTTTGCAGAGAAAGCCGGTGAGCACTCTTCCATCAATGGAAAGCTAACCGCCAATATCAACCTAAGCAATAAGACATGGGAGGGCTTCGGCGAGTATGACTACAATGACGCTTCCTCCGGCTTCAATGGAATACTGGACGGCGACGGATATACCATAAACGGCCTTTCCGGCGACGGGGGACTTGTGTACTGCCTCGGCCCTGACGGAAAAATCACGAACCTGACTATTGCAGGAGAGATAAGCGGAATCTCCAATATAGGAGGAATAGCTGACACGGCTAAGGGAACCATCGAAAACTGTTATTTCAGCGGAGTCATCTCCAACTCCAGCGGCAGCGTAAGCACAGGAGGAATCGCCGGAAGAGCTATGAGCGGCAGTATAATAAGAAGCTGCGCCAGCTCTGCCGATGTTAACAATACTTATGCCTACTACAATTCATCGCTCAACGTCGGCGGCATAGCAGGATACGCTTACGGAATCGTTGACAGCTGCTATTTTACGGGGGAGATAACGGCCAGAGAAGACAGGACGAACAGGTATATAGGAGGCATAGCGGGACAGCTGTACTCCGGCGGAGAGATTAGGAACTGTTACAGCATAGGAACGGTCGGCGGTCCTGAAGACGGCATAGGAGCCATAGCCGGAGGAAATCAGGGAACTGTTTCCAATACGTATTTCATTTCCGGGACAGGATTGAAGTCAGTTGCAGAAAACAGCGGCACAAACGGCGCTAAAGAAGTTGATTCCGCTGCGATGAAAACAGGAAGATTTGCATATGACTTGGGAGAAAATTTCAATCAGGACACGGATAACATCAACCAGGGATATCCTGTATTAAAGTGGCAGGGAGGTTCGGAGCCGGAGGTTCCGTAATTCGAGCAGAATATAGCATCAGACATGGCAGCTCTTTTCATGAAAGATATGGACAGAGCAAAGGAACTGGCTGCGGAAAAACTCCTTGTCGACATCGAAGTTGAAAAGGCAGGAGGCCTTGATTATTATCGCCAGTGGTTCGGTGAAGACCTGACCATGGAGGAAATATACAGAAGATGCGGTATAGATATTGACGATGACGGAACTATGAGCCCGGACAATGAGAACAAGTATCAGCTGAAAAAGCAGGCTGAACTTCTGCTTCCTGAAGAGGGAGAGCATGGGACAGAAATTTCATGGTCCTCAAGCGACGAGGATATAATAGATCCCGGGACTGGAATGGTGAGCCTGCCGCAGTCAGGCAAGGCGGAAGTGAAGCTGACAGCAGCCGTATCCATGGGAGGATATTCAGGCAAGAGGGAATTCCACTTCGTCGTATGGTCACAGGAAGCCATAAACGACCAGACGCTTTCCGAGATAAAAGCAGAAGCAGAAAAGACGGGTACTTTCATCCAGCCTATGCAGATGTACGGACAGTCAAATGTAAAACAGGCCATGGAACAGTATCTGGGAAGAAATGGCTTCGACGACATATCAGTGGAACTCCTTGATTCCGGACGTAAAGTGACTCCTGTCGATAATAAGACATATATAGACGAAAGGGGAAATATAGAATATTTTAAGGGAACAGGAACAGGCTACGGAACTACTTACGCGATCTACGACGACGTGACTTTCAGACTCACGCTGGACGGCAGGCAGACTGAGGTGAAAGTGCGGGTACACATAGGATGGGATTTTGACTATGTAGAAGAGCTTCTGGATGCGGCCATGGAAAAGGTCACCTGGGATACAATAAAAGGATCCAATGACAACGCTTCTTCCGAGCAGGAAATCGGCGGCTGGACGCATACGGTGGTGGAGGGAAAGGTCACAGGAGATCTTACGCTGCCTTACGCGCTCAAAGACTGTACCTATGCGGAAATCAAGTGGTCTTCCAAGGATTCAGACGCGCTCTACGTTACCGACAACAACGACGGATATACTTATACGGCTACTTTAGAAAGACCGGCCTTGGGAATGGAGGACAATGATTTCGTCCTCAAAGGCGCCGCCGTATTCAAATTCTGGGATGACTATACGATTTCCGAGATGACGTCCCTCAATGGCTATCAGGACCCTGTGGAGAGCTTCAAGCTGTTCGATCTGAGCGTACCTGCCAACGACAGCGACCAGTCGGAGGAGATAAGCAAGGCTCTGGAAAAATACCCTGAGCTTATCAGAGACTTTGTCGATAAACAGCAGCAAGTAGATCTGAACGCTGTGACGCAAGACATACAAATGCCTATTCCGTCAGCTCTGGAGGACGCCGGCATAATGACCGACAGATATTATCAAAAGGTGACCATGACCAGCGATAATAAGGACGTACTCGACTTTAACGGCTATCACGGCGTAGTATACCGGCCGCTGCCGGGAGAAGAAGACGTGCAGGTGAATTACACCGTCACCATATCCGACAGGCGCAACAACGCCACTCTGGGTGAAAAGACCTTTACCATGACGGTAAAAGCGATGGAGCAGACTGAAATCGATCAGGCAGCTTTATGGATGAACAAAATCTGTACCGAAGAAGTTTACTGGAACGGCATAAAAGGCAGCAACAGCGCTAAAGATAACGTAACAGGAGACCTCAAGCCTTTCGCCGAAATTCTGAATAACAACGGCTCTGTTGAATATGTAAGAGGAGCCATAAACCTGACCTTTGGCGGAGCAGAGGTAGACGACCTGCCGGGATACGACCCTATGAATTCACAACCATGGAGAGAATTCCGCTCCAGCAGAGAAACGGTAATTTCTTCAGAAAATCTTCTCGTACAGAAACCGGAATATAACACCGATGTAACTATAGACAGCGTGCTTACGCATAATGAATACGGCAAATATTGGGAAAAATTCAGTCAGGACAGCAGATACGCCCAGTTTGAGCAGTTCTACAAGAGACCTGTATCCGTGACGGTTACCGTTAAAGGCGTAAACGATATGGCAGACCCCGACGCGGAAGATCCTGTAAAAGTGACCGTCAGCGTCAAGGGAAACGGTTATGAGGGCTTTGCCGATATAAACAGCTACTCATATTCTTCGATTGTTTCAGATGATAAAACCGCCTGGGACGCTCTCGAAGCATGCCTCATAGCCAACGGATATAAGATAAAGGGAAGCGGTTCATATATCAGCGCTGTAACTGACGTAAACAATGTGACGCTTGAAGAAGTGGAGCACGGCCCGTACAGCGGCTGGCTTTACACGGTCAACGGCAAAATGCCGGATAAAATGCTGAATCAGACTTATCTCAAAGACGGAGATGTGATAGATTTCTATTATTCAGACGGAAAAACCGTTGAAAATGAGCTTGCCGCGGAAGAAGTAGAAAAACTCATAGAAGCGCTGCCTGCACTGGAAGACATAACC
>PPYF01027368.1_pt1 | contig 24444 bp, 20 predicted proteins | sample 1559871 | NCBI WGS metagenome assembly PPYF01 (sample SAMN08240021, study PRJNA423297) | Human gut metagenome, whole genome shotgun sequencing project. | reverse complement strand
GTTCTGGAAGATGTCGTTCCTACGGATACGATCCTCCCTCCGCTTCGCAGCGTATCGTTTACGATTTGGGCCGTCTCAGGACTCACCGAATATTCTTCAAAATGCATATGATGCTCTTCTATATTTTCAACTTTTACAGGACGGAAAGTTCCGATTCCTACGTGGAGCGTTACGTATGCCGTCTTTATGCCTCTTTCCTCAGCTTTCCTGAGCAGTTCCTGCGTAAAATGCAGGCCTGCTGTCGGCGCTGCCACCGAGCCCTCCTCGTGGGCGTATACGGTCTGATACATCTCCTTGTCGTCGCTCTCCGCAGGGCGCTCTATATATGGAGGAAGCGGCATGCTGCCTATTTCATCGAGGCGCCCCAAAAACACGCCCTCATATATGAACCGGGCGTGCCTCGTTCCGTCTTGTCCGTAATCTTCTATTACAGCTCTGAAGCTGCCGTCTTCTGTGAAAGACACGGTGTCTCCTATCTTCAACCTCTTGCCCGGCCTCACCATGGTCTCCCATAGGTCGCCGTCAAGTCTTTTTATCAGCAGGAACTCCACTTTAGCCCCTGTGCTCTCCTTCACGCCGAAGATTCTCGCCGGAATCACCTTTGAATCGTTCATCACCAGACAGTCCCCCGGCTTCAGGTAGTCGAGAACGTCGCGGAAAATTCTCTGTTCTATGGTCTTCTTCTCCCGGTCAAGAACCATCAGCCTGCACATGTCCCTCTGTTCCGCAGGTTTTTGGGCTATCAGTTCTTTCGGCAGATTGTAGTCAAAATCGTTTATATTCATCATCTGTCTATCCTTTGAAATTTAGTCTTCTTCCGGCGGTTCAAGGCCAAGATGCTTATAGGCCAGCGGCGTCACCATGCGGCCTTTCTGCGTCCTGCTAAGAAATCCTATCTGCAGCAGGTAAGGCTCGTAGGCTTCCTCTATTGTGACTCTCTCTTCGCCTATGGAAGCGGCTATGGTGTCGATGCCGACAGGACCACCGTTGAATCGCTCTATCACGGCCGTCAGTATCTCCCTGTCCAGCCTTTCAAGGCCCATGGAATCTATGTCCAGCGCTTCAAGTCCCTCCTTCGTGATGTCGAGAGTTATCCTTCCGCTTCCCTGTACCTGTGAAAAATCCCTTATCCTCTTGAGTATCCTGTTGGCTACTCTCGGCGTGCCCCTGGACCGCTTGGCCATCTCGGCCACAGATTCATCGTCGGCCTCTACGCCGATTATCCTGGCCGACCGCTTTATTATCTCTGCCAGCTCGTCCTCAGTATACATCTCAAATTTACTCATCACGCCGAATCTGTCTCTCAATGGCGCAGAAAGGCTTCCGGCTCTGGTCGTCGCTCCTATCAGCGTGAATTTCGACAAATCCAGCCTGATCGAACGGGCAGACGGCCCTTTTCCGATGATTATGTCCAGCGCAAAATCCTCCATGGCAGAGTACAGAACTTCTTCAACCGAGCGGTTGAGCCGGTGTATCTCGTCTATGAACAGCACGTCATTTTCGTTGAGGTTGGTCAGGATCGCGGCCAGGTCTCCCGCCCTGTCTATGGCAGGCCCCGACGTTATCTTGATGTCGACGCCCAGCTCATTGGCTATGATGCCTGCAAGGGTGGTCTTACCCAACCCCGGAGGCCCGTAAAACAACACGTGGTCGAGGGGCTCGTTCCTGAGTTTGGCCGCCTTGATAAATATGCTGAGGTTGTCCTTGGCGTTTTTCTGACCTATGTAGTCGTCCAGAGTCTGAGGTCTCAGAGTAGTTTCCTGCCTCAGCTCTCCCGGACTTATATTGGCTGAAGTTATTCTTTCGTCTTCCATCGTCTTCCCTTTCCCGGAAATCTAAAATCTTGTACAAAATTCAGAAATCTAAAATCTGAAATATAAATTCGGAGATATAAAGCTAAAGCAAATTTTTCAGAGCTTTCTTTATATACTCCTCGCTGGTGAGACCCTCATCGCTGACCGAGGCCACCGCGCTGAACGCTTCCGCCTTGGTATATCCCAAAGAGATAAGGGCTGTTATGGCCTCGCTCCTGCTGTCCGCCGAAACTTCACCGCCTCCGGATACGGACACATCTGGAAGCTCGCCCTCCGGAACGCCTACCTTATCTTTCAGCTCGAGGATTATCCTCTCCGCCGTCTTTTTGCCGATGCCGTTGGCTCTGGCTATTTCCTTGGCGTCCTCGAAAGCTATGGCCCGTTTCAGCTCTTCCGCAGAAAGAGTTCCAACTATGGCCATGGCGCCCTTGGCTCCCACGCCGCTTACGGTTATCAGCTTTTCAAACAGCTCCAGACTTTCCCTGTTGTGAAATCCGTAGAGGCTCATGTCGTCCTCCTTGACGATCATCGACGTGAAGATCATCACCGAATCGCCTATCTTATACCTGTAAACAGCCGAATTAGCCGGAAGAAATATTTCAAGTCCCAGCCCCGACTGCGTTTCAACGACTATACCGCCGTTTACGTTCATCGTGTATATCCCTTTAACGTATCTTATCACCTGACATTACCTGCCCTTTCAGAATATCCTTATTCGTCTGTCTTTTGAGAAAATCTCTCCTGCCCGACGAGTGTCCGTGACATATAGCTGCGGCGAGAGCGTCCGCCGTATCGTCGGGCCTTGGCACTTCCCTGAGGTTGAGCATGGTTTTGACCATGTACTGTACCTGTGTCTTATCCGCCCTTCCGTAGCCGACCAGCGCCTGCTTTATCTGCAGAGGCGTATACTCGTTTATCACAAGGCCGCCTTTTGAGCACGCCAAAACAGCCACGCCTCTGGCCTCTCCCACCAGAATGGCAGTCTTGGCATTGTTATTGAAAAACAGCTCTTCAATAGAAGCCTCGTCTGGCTTATACTGATCAATCAGTTCTGTAAGTCCGTCAAAGAGCTTTTCAAGCCTGGCAGGCATATCCACCGAAGCGTCCGTCGTGATCGAGCCGTAAGCCACCGGCGTAAACTTGTTCCCAGTTATGTCGACTATGCCGTAACCCAATATAGCATAGCCGGGGTCCACTCCCAAAATCCGCATTTTTCAACCTCTTATCCGTTTATGTACTGAAAAATTATACCACACAAACATTTGTTTGTCTACTTGCAAAGGGAAAGTCATTATGTTAAAATTTCCTTAAACAAAAGTATATATATACAAAAGGAGATTGTATATGAGATATTCAAGACAGACAAAGATTTTAGAGCTGATCGCCAGCTACGAAATAGATACTCAGGAAAGGCTGGCCTCAATGCTCAAAGACAGCGGCTTTGATGTCACTCAGGCGACCGTGTCCAGAGACATCAAGGAGCTTCAGCTGGTCAAAGTCCTCACCTCTTCCGGGAAGTATAAATATGCCGTGAGCAGCCACAGCGACCTGCCGGCTTCAGACAGATTTTCAAAGATTTTCCGCGAGACGATCACGTCTTTCGTGGCCTCCGGCAACATCGTGGCCGTCAAGACTTTGTCAGGCTGCGGCCCTGCCGCTGGCGAAGCTATAGATAAATGCGGCATCCCCCATATAATAGCCAGCGTAGCAGGAGACAACACAATATTTCTTCTGGCGGACGATGAAAAGAACGTGCCGGTAATCATGGAAAAGTTTCAGGAAATGCTCTCGGGCGGAGATAGAAAATGATCAATCATATAAGCATAAAAAATTTCGCGATAATTGAAAATACAGAGATAGATTTCAGAGACGGCCTGAACATCATCACAGGAGAGACCGGCTCGGGAAAATCCATCGTCATCGAAGCCATAAGCCTTGCCCTCGGAAGCCGCGCCGATTCTTCCTACGTCAGGAGCGGAGCAGCCAAGGCAGTGATACAGCTGGCCGGCACGCTGAACGATGAGGAGTTCGTCATAACCAGGGAAATATCATCTGCCGGCAAGAATCTATGCAGAATAAACGGAGAAATAGTCACCTTATCCCAGGTCAATCTTCTTTCCGCAAAGCTGGCCGACATACACGGACAGTACGACAACCAGTCGCTGCTAGACCCTGATTATCACATCGTTCTCCTCGATTCCTACAAGCATCAGGATACAGATTCGCTGAAAGATGAAGTGGCGGATAAATACTCCCTCTACGTCAAGGCACGCAAAGAACTGGCTCGTCTGCTCTCCCTGGAAAAGGAAAACACGCGGAAACTGGACTTCTATAAATTTGAAGAAGAAGAGATCGAAAAAGCCCGTCTCATACCCGGTGAGGACGAAGAGCTTCGCGAAAGGATCATGCTTCTTCAGAACAGCGAAAAGATATACGAAAACATCAGCGGCGCCTATCAGGCCATGTACGATGAGTCTCCCTCCGTCATGGACGGCCTCAGTCAGAGCGTCAAATCCATCGAAGAGCTTTCTTCCTATTCGGAAAGGATCGCCTCCCTCGGCCAGGAATTCAGCGATATATATTACAGGCTTGAAGACGTATGCAGGGAAATACGAAGCATAAAGGATTCTCTGACTTTTTCCCCTGCGGAGCTTGATGAAGCCATCGCCAGAATGGAACTTATCGACGGACTGAAAAAGAAATACGGTTCCACCATCGAGGAAATCCTCGCATATCAGGAAAAGCTTCAGAAGCAGCTTTCAATAGCAGAAAATATGGATGAAGAAAAGCGCAGACTCATGCACCAGCTCAAAGCCGCAAAAGAACAGCTTCTGCAAAGCTGCGCCGCCCTTACCGCCAAGAGGACTGCCAAGGCCGCAGAGTTGGAAGGCGCCATCCAGTCCGAACTGATCGACCTCAATTTCAAAGACGCTCAGGTAAAAATTTCCGTTGAGCCTCTCAGCGAGCCATCAGAGACGGGAATGGACAGGGCTGAAATATTCATCACCACCAACAGGGGCGAATCGCTCAAGCCTCTGGCCAAGATAGTTTCAGGCGGCGAAATGTCCAGGATAATGCTGGCTTTCAAGAACATCATAAGCTCATACGACAATATCCCTACCCTCATCTTCGATGAGATAGACAACGGAATCAGCGGCGTCACCGCCAGCATCGTAGGCAAGAAGCTCAAGGAAATCAGCAGAACGCACCAGATAATATGCATCACCCACCTGCCTCAAATTGCATCCTGCGGAGATTTCAACTACAGGATATATAAGGATTCCAGCGATACCAGTACCTTTACCCATGTGGAGATGCTTTCTCCTGAGGAAAAGGTCGGTGAAATTGCAAGGCTGCTCGGCGGCGTTTCTGTCACCGAAGCAACAGTAAAGGCGGCAAAAGAGCTGATAGAAAATTCTTGATTATAATAGTATATTGCCATGGCTTAAGTCTTAAAACAAAGCTGCCGCATAAGAAGATATGCGGCAGTTTTTTATATGTATTTTCGATGATATACTTTATGCGCTCCGCCTCTACACTTCCGGAAGCATAGCCAAATCCCACTCGGCTATATTGGTGTGAAGCATGTGGTGCGCCTGCTTGGAAAGCGGCTCGCCCAGATATTCTTCATAAGTCAGCTTCACAGCCGAATTCTCATGGGAGAATCTTATATCGCTGGCCTTATCGAGATCATAGAGCATATCTCCGCGCTTTTCAGCCATTTCAACGCCGTCTGTGAAAGGCTGTCCGCCTCCCCCTACGCAGCCTCCGGGACAAGCCATCACTTCCACAAAGTCATACTGTACTTCCCCGGCTCTTATGGCTTCTATCAGTTCCCTTGCATTGGCCAGACCTGTAGCTACGGCAACTTTCAGCTTATTTCCCTTAAGGTTGAAAGTCTGCTCTCTCCAGCCTTTATTTCCTCTCACGTTCTTAAACGCGTCGGCGTCTGGATTTTTACCGGCTACCATATAGTAGGCGCTTCTCAAGGCGGCCTCCATTACGCCGCCTGTGGTGCCGAAGATTACTCCGGCCCCCGAGCCCTCTCCGAATATGGAGTCAAACGGAACGTCCGTCAGATCCTCAGGCTTTATGCTGTCGCTTCTTATGAAGCTGTCCAACTCTCTGGTGGTAAGTACCAGATCAACGTCGCTTCCTCTGCCTGAATCATTGACTTGAGGAACCGAACGTTCGTATTTTTTCGCAACGCAAGGCATGATCGAAAGTGAAAATACTTTCGACGGATCTATACCCAGCTTCTGGGCTATGTAAGTCTTTGACATGGCGCCGAACATCTGCTGCGGCGACTTGGCTGTGGAAAGATTTTTCACCATATCAGGATACTGGGTTTTGACAAATCTTACCCAGCCCGGGCAGCAGGAAGTAAACATCGGCCATGCGTAATCTTCCTTGTGTGCAAGTCTTTCTAAGAACTCGCTGCCCTCCTCCATTATGGTAAGGTCGGCAGAATAGTTGGTGTCAAAGACATAATCTATTCCTATCTTCTTCAGTGCACAGACCAGCTTGCCCATGGTGCTTTCCTCATCACGCAGGCCTATCTGCTCTCCCCAGGCAGTCCTTACTGCAGGTGCCACCTGCGCTATTATGATCTTTTCAGGATCGTCTATGGCGTCGTTGAGAACGTCCCTGTCGTCTCTTGCCCTGAGAGCTCCGACAGGACAGTGGGTGATGCACTGGCCGCAGAGGGAACAGTCGGCATCCTGAATATCGAGATTATCGACCACTCCCACCGTAGTTCTGTGTCCTGTACCCTGGAGATCCCATACTCCCAGGCTCTGGACCTTTTCGCATATCTGTATGCATCTCATGCATTTTACACATTTTGAAGCGTCTCTGATCAGAGGAAGATCTGTGTTCCAGCGAGCTTTTTCAGCCGTGTTCTGATAATGGTTCATTATTATGCCCATATCGTTGGCGATGGTCTGCAGTGTGCAGTTGCCGCTTCTCACACATGCGGCGCAATCGGTGTCGTGGTCTGAAAGAATCATCTCGATATTGATACGCCTTGTTCTTCTCAGTCTAGGGCTGTTGGTGAGAACCTTCATGCCCTCGCGGCATTCCGTGTCGCAGGCAGGAACCAGTTTGTCCATACCCTCAACTTCTACCAGACATACTCTGCACGCGCCGATTTCATTTATGCCTTTAAGAAAGCACAGATGAGGGATATGCACGCCTACTTTCTTTGCGGCGTCCATTATGGTGGTTCCCTCAGGAACTGAAACTTTCTGGCCGTTGATTATAAGCTTTACCATTTAGTATTCCTCCCTCCTCTGAAAGAACCGAAGCCGTGATAGTCGCAGCGCATGCACCTTGAAGCTTCATGCATGGCTTCCTCATAAGTCATTCCGTATTCTATCTCGTTGAAGTCACTGCCCCTGAGCTTAGCATAACGCTCTCTCATCTCCACTCTTCCTCTAGGTGTGAGGTCGGCGATTTCAGGCAGAGGAATATCTACGTCCACTTCGATCTCGTGGTTGAATCCCAAATATGAATCTATGTTGGCAGCAGCTACCTTGCCGGCAGCTACCGCGTTTATTACAGTCGAAGGCCCCGTTACGCAGTCGCCTCCCGCGTAAGTGCCGTGGTTGGCGTCAACAACGCTGTTCTTTCCGGCTTTTATGTTGCCCCTGAATACAGGTATGCCGTAATCTTCAAAGAACTGAATATCTGTAGCCTGGCCTATGGCTGAAATTATTATCTGGCAGGAAAGCTTCTCTTCAGCCTCCGATGAATCCACAGGCTTAGGACGTCCGCTCTTGTCAGCCTTGCCGACGATCTGCGGCTTCACCCAAAGAGCTTTTACGTTGCCCGATTTATCTGTCTCTATCCTGGACGGAGCTTTGAGCTGGAACAGACTGCAACCCTCTGCTATGGCTCCGTCTATTTCATCAGGAAGCGCAGTCATATCTTCTCTGCGTCTCCTATAGACGATGGTCACTTCGCTGGCGCCGAGACGCTTGGCGGTTCTCGCCACGTCCATGGCCACGTTGCCTCCTCCGATTACGACTACGGTCTTGCCCTCAAAGTTAGGCATAGCGTCGTCTCCTATTCCGCGCAGCATTTCTACGGCAGGAATAACGCCCTTGGCGTATTCTCCCGGTATGCCTATATCCTTGGCATTATGTGAACCTATGGAAATATATGTAGCGTCGTAATTGTTTCTTATCTCAGCTATGGCCTCAGGTGTGGAAACGTCATAATCCAGCTTACATTCCACGCCGGTGGAAAGGATAGCGTCTATGTCCCACTGCAGTCTTTCTCTCGGCAGCCTGTAGTTAGGTATGCCGTATCTCAACATTCCGCCCAGCTGGGAACGCTTTTCAAATATGGTCACGTGGTGTCCCATTATAGACAGGAAATACGCGGCGGAAAGTCCCGACGGACCTCCTCCTATGACAGCTATCTTTTTGCCTGTATCGTCCATCTTTGCAGGCACAGGCACATTGCCGCAGTTATCCACAGCATATCTCTTGAGTCCCCTTATGTTGACAGGTGCGTCGACAAGAGTTCTCCTGCATCTTCCCTCGCAAGGATGCTCGCATATAAGCGCGCATACCGTAGGGAAAGGATTGTCTTTTCTGATAAGTTTGACAGCGTCGTCGTATCTTCCTGCTTTAAGAAGCGATATGTAGCCCGGCACGTCGACTCCCGCCGGACACATGGCCACGCAAGGCACCGGCTGAGCCTGAGTCCTTATGCTCAGAGCGCAGGTATGATTCTTTATGTGAGACTCGAAGTCCTTTCTGTAGCCCTGCAGGCCTCTGAGAACCATGTTGGCAGCCTCCGAACCTATGGCGCAGTCTGCCGAGACGCTTATGGCCTTGGCTGTCTTCTCAAGCAGATCTATATCTTCCATCTTTGAATCCGTATTTATATTCAAAATACGGTCTATTATCAACTGCAGCTGCCCCAGGCCGACGCGGCACGGTACGCATTTTCCGCAGCTCTGCGAATGACACAGTCTTAAGAAAGACGCTGTCATATCTACAGGACACTGTCCCGGCGGGCTTGCAATGATTCTTCTCTCCAAATCCTTATGCAGTCCCTCTACCGTCTTCTGAACGATATCCTGCGACTTGATAAAAAGTCTGTTCACTATCCTCGTTCCTCCTCGATTTCTTTCTTATTGCCTAATTTCTTATTGTCTAATTTCTTGAAATCTATTTCCATTGCAAATATGCTTGCCATCATCAGAAAAGCTCCTAGATATGCTCTGGGTGACAACACCTCTCCTGCGAAGAAAAAGGCTGCTACAGCGGCAAACACAGGCTCGAGCGCGAATATCACGCCAACATGCGAAGCCGTAGTGTATTGCTGCGCGATGGGCTGAAGCACAAAGGCCACGCCAGTGCAAAACACAGCCAGAAAGATGACTGCTCCCCAAACCTCGGCTGTTTCGGGGAAATGAGGTCTCTCAGTCACAAAGGCCATAAGCAGGTTGAGAATTCCCGTAACGCCAAGCTGAAATACTCCCAGCTGATAGGCGTCCACTTCTTCTTTTAAAACCGCCTTTTCTGTAAAAAGCAAATCCGCCGCATAGCATAAAGCGCACATTATACACAGCAAATCGCCCTTTAAGTTGACCATATTTATGGAGAAATCATCTCCCAGCGTCATCAAGGCTATTCCTATAAAGCATACCATGACGACTAGGCTCAGCTTTCTGTCCGGCGTCTTTTTAAACACCAGCCAGTTTATTATCGGAGTGAACACCACCGTCAGCGCACAGAGAAACCCTGCGTTGGAAAGCGTGGTATATTTAACTCCGAAAGTAGCGCCTATATATACAAAGAACAAAGCTACCCCTACCAAAACGCTGTATTTTAAAGTGGTTTTGTTCACTCCGCGCAGCTTGTTCCATGAGAACAGCGCGGCAATGATGAAGGCTCCCAAAAACCTGAACGCATTCAGAGTAAACGGATCTATCTGCAAAAGGCTCATATCTATCAAGAGATACGATACGCCCCAGCACAAGGTGACCAATATGAGAATTCCATCTGCTTTTACTTGTTTCGACATAGTTTACATCCTTCCGATCAACATTTCAAGAGCCAAATTTCCATCCATATTCCCAGTCTTAATATTTCTGTCGATTTCATAAAGCTGGCTCAAAGTCTCTCTGAGCTTCCGGTGACTGAATCTGTCTGCGGCGGAAGCAGCTTTTTTTACTCTGTAGCCATTCACTTTGAGTTGCTTGGCAATTTCTTCCTGAGTCATGCCCTCATCCTTTAAATCCCTGATTTCATACATGAGCTCAAACTGGTTTACCAGCAGCCCCAACAGAGAAAAGACTTCGCTGCCACCGCCCAGCATGTTATAGAGGAGCCTAAAGGCAGTCTCTTTCCTGCCGGCGCTGATGGCGTCCAGAAAGTTAAAGGCGAATCTGTCCATATCTCCGTGGAGAGTCTGGTCTATGTCCTCCTGAGTAACCGTGGAGCCGCCGCTGTAGGCGATTATCTTCTTTATATCGTTTTCAAGATTGTATATCCTGTATTCGCTTTCCCTGTTGAAATACCCCGTTTCATCGATGAAATATTTCAGATCTGCCCTGCTTATCTCAGCTCCTGCGGCTTTAAATCTTTTGCCGGCAAAGGCGATGAGCTGCGCGCTGTCGAGGCTGGTAAAATTGTAGCACCTGCACTGTTTTTTCAGAAGCTTGACAAGACTTACGCCTTCGTCCGGCCTAAGGCACGAAAGTATGAGGATCGCCCTGTCGTTGGGATTCTCTATATATTCGTTCAGTTTGCGTTTCTCTTCTTCTCCGAAACCTTTCGCATTTTTCTTTGATAAAGGGGCAAAACTATTTGCCCAGATGACGCGGCGTTCGGAAAATATTGAAAACGTATCGCAGGCTTCTAAAATATCAGCTGCGGAACATTCCTCTCCGTCCAGCTTGACGAAATCCATTTCCCGCATAGCTTCATCGGTAAATTTCTCCGCCAATGATCTGCACGCCCATTCTGTCAGGTATTCTTCCTCGCCGTACATGAATATCACAGGGGGAAAATCTCCGCCGGCCATATCTCTGTGGAAAGTCTGGAAAGCATGTTCTGTTTTAGCCTGATTATACGCTTTATAAGCCATAAATAATACCCCGCCTCTGTATATTATTCTGTATATTATACTGTCATTGCTCGCCTACTGCTGACAAACGTGCCGATCGTCCGTGTTTATCATTTCATAGTGAAGTATTTTTCCCTTTTCAAAAGAAAACCCCACAGCTCCATGGGTATCGTTTCTCAATACTATTATACCTTTTTCCTGACATTTTTCAATAATTTTAGAGTCGGGATGGCCATAATTGTTTTTTCCCGCCTGTATTACAGCATATTCAGGCATGACGGCGGCGAGAAGCTCATCCGAGGTGCTGGTCTTGCTGCCGTGATGTCCCACTTTCAGTATATCGGCTTTCAGCCTGCCGCTTCCCTCGTAATATTTGACCATTTCCCTCTCTCCCTCGCTGTCCAGATCGCCGGTTACAAGTATCCTGAAACCTTTGAAACTCACCATGAATACGGAACAATTTTTATTTTCATCCTGTGACAAATCACCATCGAGCGAAAGCGGCCAGAGAGCTTCTATCGACACATTGTCGCCGGCTTCAAACCTTTTTCCTGCGGTCATCCTTGTTTTGAGCGTGCCTATCATCCCCTCCGCTTCTAACTCCTGCAGGCCCTTGAAATGGTCAGTATGAAGATGGGTTGCTATTGCAAGATCTATTTTATGTACTCCGTTTTTAAGTAGGTAAGGCTTGAGCGTTTTCTCCCCGGTGTTATAGTCGATTTTACCGCCTCCGTCTATCATTATCTCCGCAGTCCCTGTCCTGATATGAACACAATCTCCCTGACCTACATCGACGAAAATCAAGTCGCTGTCTCTTATAGGCAGAAATGACACGCTTCTGATGAACAGCGCAAATATCAGGAAAACTCCGACCACAGCAGCGATCTTCCCCTTTTCTTTTCGCAGGCGCATGATCTCGAACTGCTCCGATGCCAGAAAAAACATCATCAGATATACAAAGATCAATATCCAAAGCGGCGGGCTGGTCATGTCCCAGCCTCCCTTGCCGCCAAAAGAAAGAAACTCGTTCATTTCTATTATCATATTAGCCATGGAATCAGTCATCAGCGAAACAACTTTCAGCGTCTCCAGGCTATTTCCCATCAGGGCAAAGAGTAAAAAATGAATTATGCCCAAGGGAACCGTAATCCCAGCCAGGTAAACTACAGGTATATTGGCGGCAAAAGAAGAAAAGGAAAACCAGTTGAAAACATATATCTGATAAGGAGCCAGACCGATATTGGCGCAGAGCATGATTGCCGCGCCGTCAGGTACTTTGGCCGGAATTCTTTTATAGAAAAATGCTATCGAGCAAACGGCTAAAAACGACATCTGGAATCCAGTATTAAAAATCACATAAGGATTCAGCACTATGAAAATCAGCGCGGTAAATCCGGCCGCCGTAAGCATGTCGTATCTCCTATCCTTGTAACTGGCCCACGACGATAGCATAATCATGCATGCGGCCCTCAGTGCGGAAATGCTGAACGAACTGAGGAAGCAGTAAAGCGTAAGGAACAGCAAAGATACAGACAGTGAAATCAGCGACTGGCGTTTTCCGAGAACTTTTCTGATCATGCCGTACACTATCCCCACATGGAGACCGCTCACCGCCAGAACATGCGCCGTGCCGTTATTCCTGAAGTCTTCATACACATCTTCATCTAAAAACGACGTATCACCGAACACCATGCCCATCAGAATGCCTCTCGTCCTTTCAGAGAGGGAAGCTGCAAACTCATATTTCAGCTCTATCAATTTTCTCTGCAGCCTGTCAGGCAGCGAGTCTGCTTCTTTAAGCGAAACATCCCCATCGATATATCCCACTGCAGTTATCCCCTCGCTCAGCAGATGTTTCCTGTAGCTGAAACAGCCTGGATTTCTGGCCTCTGCCGCCAGCTCGGCCTCACACTCGAAGGTTATCTGTCCGTGCCACAGCTGCCATGGTTTTTTCGTCCCGTCGTAACAGCTGAGCAATATGCAGTGACTTCCTCTCATCTTTTTGCCGTCTGCGGATTCTATTCTCACCCTGACTGAAATCCTCTCTTCGTCCCGTCGCTCTATGCCTGTCACCTTTCCTTCATAGAAAACATTTTTTCCCAGCATTGCCTCAGGGAAACGGCCGGCAAGCTGCATCCCTGTATAATCTGCGGCTGTCAAGGCAAAAATTGTAATTATAGTAAACAAAAAAAGTTTGCGCCTCATGACGGAGCATCACTCCTTTCGTCTTACAAGGCCAAACCATTTACATTATATTCCATTTCGTCAGATAAATCAATATTTCGTGCAGATTTTGAGAAAAGATATGTTTTCCGCCAATTATTACATAATATTTCTTAACTTTATACTTGGGATATGGTATAATAAATTATCGCAAAACTATTATTTCTTTCAAAGAACAGGCAAAACGACGGCTTGCCGCTTTATTTTCAGGGAATCAAAAGAACTCGCCGCCGCTTTTGAGAAGCAGAGTCTGCGGCGGACTCAAACAGATTTTGATTCCCTGCTGAAAACATGCGCAGCTTCGCCTGTTTTACAAACTGTTCTTTTCAACGAAATAAAGCTTTTGTGATGATTTTTACGTTGAAAACGTCAAATATACCACTGTTGCCAGACTTGTTTTGTGGTATAATGTCCGCGAGAGATTGTAACGGCTTCGCCGAGAGGAAGCGGACATTGAAACGCCGTTTGGCTGACTGGTGGGCGTTAGAATGTCCGCAAGGGATTGTAACGGCTTCGTAACAAGGCGGAGGGTGTTAAACCGCGGGCTTACCGGCCAATGTTGTAGAATTTCAGAAAAATCTAAAAAAATGCAACATACCTCCCGGGTCATGTTGTAAAATTTTGATAAATTGAAAAAATCTACAACATCGTACTTTTTTCCGCCGCCAATACTGCTTAAAACCGCAAAAATGTTGTATAATTTTATAAAATCAGAAAGTTATGCAACATTGCGTATAAGGCTGAAAATTTTGTGATAATAATTTATTTCGACAGAAAGAGGGTGATAGTTTGAGCAATTATGACGATTTGAATAATCCAAATGAAAATATCAGTGAAGAAGTCACTCATAGGTCAAGAACAAAGAAAAAGAACAACTCTTCTTCTAAAAAAAGACGGAATTCTGACAATAGAAAGAGGAGTCAGACCAGCAGCGAAAATTCAGAAAATAAAGAAAGCAAAAAGAAAGCATCTTCCAAATCAACAAAAAAGAAGGTGCTCAAGATTGCTATATGCGTAATCTTGGCTCTGATTCTGGCTGCCATAGTCTATGTGGCGGCGATCATCATAAAAGCGCCTAAGATAGAAACAGACAACATATACAGTCTGCTTTCCCAGAGTTCCGTCCTTTATGACGATGAGAGCAATATAATAGATACTGCTTTCGGCGATCAAAACAGGACTATAGTTGAAATAGGCCAGATTCCGGAGCACACGCAAAATGCTTTCATAGCTCTCGAGGACAAGACATTCCGAAGCCATCACGGTTTTAATATAATAAGAATATTCGGAGCTATCAAAGATGCAGTGTTCAGCGGAGGCGGTGTCAGCGGCACGAGCACCATAACCCAGCAGCTGGCGAGAAACCTCTACCTTGAGGACAAGATGTTTGAAAGGTCACTGAGCCGAAAGATAACGGAAGCTTATTATGCCGTGATTCTGGAGAAAGAACTTGAAAAAGACGAGATACTTGAGGCCTACCTCAACACTATAAACTTTGGCTGCGGTTTCGGTATACAAACAGCGGCCCAGGCATACTTTTCCAAAGATGTCGGGGACCTTACGATAGCAGAGTCAGCGGCGCTGGCTTCTATACCACAAGCTCCGTCTGAATTTGCTTTGGTCCAGACGGTATCATCCACCGAAGTTACGGATGACACTCCGAATCTTATCGCAAAAAACGGTGACTATGCTTATCTTTGGAACGACTCGTGCAGGAGCAGGATGCTCACATGCCTTAGTTTGATGCATGAACAAGGCTATATCACCGATGAAGAATACGAAGAAGCAAAAGCTGTTGAAATAAAGGATATCGTAAATCCTAACATCGACGCTCTCAATACTGTTTCCAACTATTTTGCCGATTACACCATCCAGACTGTAATCGAAGATTTGACCGAAGAAGGCTACAGCTATGAAGAAGCCTCTAATATGGTATATAACGGAGGACTCCAGATATATACCACAATGGACTCTCAGGCACAGGCTGTAATTGAGAAAGAATTCAATACCGACAGCAATTTCCCTTATGTTACGGGATATTCCAAAGACTCAAACGGCAATATAACCGGTCCTAACGGCAATACTTTATATGCCTATTCCAATTATATAAATTCCGACGGAAAGTTCGTGCTCAAATCCGATGAGTATGAGAAGAACGACGACGGTTCTATGACCGTATTTGCCGGAAAGAGACTCAATATATACGATACCACCGTACAGGGACAGACTGACTACAGCGTTGAATTCAAGACCATGTATGTCTTTGAAAACAACATAATGTATTCGATCAACGGCGGATATCTGAGCATACCTCAGAATTACAAGTCAAAGGACAGCAACGGAAATCTGGTCATTTCCGCGGAATTCTTCGATGACTACCCTACTTTCTTTGAAGAAACGGAGGGCGGCCTTGCGACCAATCAGTTCACGCTCAATCAGCGTGTGATACAGCCTCAGGCGGCCATGGTCATAGTGGATAATTCTACCGGTCAAGTCAAAGCAATGAGCGGTGGACGCAAGACTACCGGAAGAATGATATTCAACAGAGCCACATCACCTCGTCAGCCGGGTTCAGCTATAAAGCCTCTGTCCGTATATTCCGCAGCTCTGCAAAGGAGTTTTGAATTAGAACAGTCGGGCGAAGCGTTCCCTATTAGAGATGACGGTTTTGGCAAGCAGGGAGCTGAGCTTTGGGGCAATTACATCACGGCTGCTTCAATAATAGATGATGAGCCTACAACAGTTAACGGAAAGGTATGGCCTAAGAACTCATACAGCGGTTACTCCGGATTATATACGTTCAGACGCGCGCTGCAGCAGTCGGTAAACGTCTGTGCCGTCAAGATAGTCTCGCAGGTAGGCGCGGATTACTCCGCCGATCTTCTGGAAGCCTACGGAGTATCGTCTGTCACAGGCGACGACCATAATCTGGCGGCTCTTGCTCTAGGCGGCATGTCAAGCGGAATTTCACCACTTGAGATGGCTAGCGCCTACTCGACCTTCGTAAACCAAGGCACCCATATATCGCCTAGCGTATACACAAAGGTCACCACGAGAACAGGAGATGTTCTCCTTGAACCAGAAATCAAAGAAACAAAAGTCCTCGATTCAGGAGTTGCCTGGATAATGACGGATATGCTGAGATCAGTCGTAACGGAAGGCCTCGGTTATCCTGCGGCAATTTCCGGTGCTTCTGTAGGAGGAAAAACCGGTACTACAGATAGGCAAGATAATATATGGTTCTGCGGGTTCACTCCAAAATACAGCGCTGCTCTATGGATAGGAAGTGATTCTAATCTCAACCTTTCTTCTGCTTCCAACGCTGCAGCAAGCGTATGGGGAAAAATCATGGGACAGGTAGAAAACGCTAAGGGCGGTTCTTATGCCGAAAGGCCTAGCAATGTAGTCCAGGTAAAAATAGATACCAAGAGCGGCCTCCTGGCAACGGAAAGCAGCGGAAGCCACGTAAGAAGCGAATATTTCACTTCAGGTACTCAGCCTACAGAAGAAGATAACGTTCACAAGACTGTAGACGTATGTGCCGCCAGTGGATATCTGGCTACGCCTAGCTGCCCTGATATCACTTCAAAGTCAGGCATAATGAGGCCTTACATTCCTAGCAGCAAAGTCGGCGATATCAAGAATGAACTGCCTCATTACTACTGTAATCTACACAATCCTGACCCTGACAGCTATCCTACTGAACCGGGTAAAGAAGTCACGATAGTCAAGGAACCGCCTGCGCTTCCTCCTGACGAGGAGGAACCTGACGACAGTTCGGGCGATGATTCCGGCGATTCAGACAACGGTAGTGATAACAACGGCAACAACGGTAGTGGCAATGGCGGCGAAGGAAGTGGCAACGGTGAAAATGGCAGCGAGCAAACGCCCGTGCTCCCTTCCGCTTGATATCTGATTCCGAAGCCGTCAAAAGAAAGCAACAATATAAATATCTTAAAGAAACAGGAAACGGTGTAACCTCAGTTATGCCGTTTCTTTATTTTCAGCATGGCGCCCGCTTATAAATGAAGATATTTTACAATACTTTTCAGAAATGCAGGATTACAATATTCAGAAAACGGAGTGGCGGTGTATGAAATATGAGCGAATTGCATGGCAGATATATGACTTAAACACGAATCATAAACCGCCGGTCAAGCGGCCGGCAGCTTATTTTAATCATTATTTTTACATAGAAAGCTTTTCTCAACTTATGCTGTTGAATCTATGGCATTAAAAAAGATGTGCCTGTATACAGCCATTCAATGCATACTGTGACTCGTGAGCCATTCTGCAATGCAAATGTTTTTATCTCGCACATGGACCACAGCTTTGTCTTAGGATCCTGCTGCCTTAGTCTTATCCAATGCATCTCCTGTGACATGGTATAGACGATATCATCTAATACAAGACTGGATGATATTAGGACGTTATTATTAGTATGAGCATCGATCGTTCCGTCATATATGCTTGCTCTCCTTATATCTGCCAGTATTGAAGTGCCTTCTGTCTTAGGGTTTACCGAGATTCTCATACTGATAGACGAAGTATTTTTCAGTACAAGAGTCAGATTCTCGAGAGGAATATTCGCGGTACTGCCGACAACAGATAGATTGTAATTGTAACACTCTGTGTTAGACTTAAGGTTAGGACTTGTAAATTCCTGCTGGCTAGTTTTAAATCTGATTTTATAGCTGGTCTTGGTATTTTCTACAACTGTCATCTGTGGAATCTCACCGGCTTCCCCTTGACTTCCTGTCTCTCCCTGTTCGCCCTGCTCTCCTTTGTCGCCTTTCTCGCCCTTTTCTCCTTTTTCACCTTGCGGGCCCTGAGGGCCTGTCGGACCCTGGATTCCCTGCTCTCCTTACTCCCCTGGGCTCCTCTTTCTCCTTTATCTCCTTTCGAACCTTTCTCTCCCTGCTCACCCTGAGGACCTTGTTCACCAATTTCTCCCTTTTCACCTTTATCACCTTTAGGTCCTGAAGGAAGCACAAAGTCCAAGGAAACGCTTGTATCAGTAGGGTTTGCCGTTACCTGAGCGTTGCCTCCGGAAACTACTTCACCTATTTCGACAGTTGGCGTGTCTCCCTGAGTGCCAGGCGCCCCTGCGGACCCTGAGGTCCCGGAGGTCCCTGAACAATTCTGACGCCTGAGCATTGCGGCTTGCAGCATACACAGCATATATTTTTATTACACATATCATTATTCATTTTCAATATACTCCTTTAAATGAATTTGCCTATTTTTATCAGCAAATTCTCTTATATATTATGGCTGCGCACTGAAAGTTGTTCTGCATGTTCGTAAAAAACGTCCTGTGCCTGATAATAAAATCCGCTTGCTTTACTTAGCAGCAAACGTCTTTCCGGCACGCAGGCTGTTTCCGATAAATATACCGTGCGTCACTATTTATAAAAATCGGTGCCACCCGTAAAACGGGTGGTTCGAACTGGGGCTATAAGCCCCTGTTACTAGCCCGCACCTAAAGATGCGGGCTTTCTCTTCTGTTCAAGCCTCATTGCTCTTGCCTCTTTGGCTGCCCCTCAAGGGGCTCTTTCTTACTTGAATGGGTATTCGTATTCCCTCACACTCAGTTTGTCCATCGCCATGTCATGCCTCTCCTGTTCTTTGATATATCTCTTGACTGCTTCCTCATTCATTCCTACTGTACTTACATAGTATCCTTCCGCCCAAAAGTGCCTATTTCCAAACTTGTATTTTAAGTTTGCATGATGTTCAAACATCATCAATGCACTTTTTCCCTTGAGATATCCCATGAAACTTGATACGCCAAACTTTACAAAGGGCGAAAACAGACCGTGAAACGGGCTGCTGACAACAAACGGCGGTATGCTCCCAGAGAGGACAGCATACCGCCTATTTTGTTGTCCGGGGTTTCCAAAGGGGCTTGCCCCTTGGCACACGACTTTGCTTGCAAAGTGTAATGTGTTATACGCTCTGTCGGCGTTGCCGTGAAAATGCCATTGTCGCCGGGGAGGGCAAGGGCATTTGAAACGGCAGGAAAACAGGGCTGTGATTGCGTGGCGTGAAGCCGCAAGCGCAGGACTGGTTTCATCAGCAGACAGGGCGTATATGAAAGCCCCATCCCTCGTCCTACGCTCCGACTTGTGGACAAAGTGTGTCCCGGAAAATCCATTATATAGGGCTGTTTCTGCCTCTTTTGTGAGAAAGGAGTCACGCAAACTGGCTATAATACAAGTCCGCATAAGCCCCGTTTGCCTTTAACAAAGTTTCATGCGTTCCCTGCTCGATAATATTTCCGTTTTGCATAAACAGGATCAAATCAGCGTCTATAATGGTCGAAAGTCTGTGCGCGATTACAAAGCTCGTTCTGTTCTTCATCAGGGCTTTCATGGCCTTGCCGATCTCAATTTCCGTGCGGGTATCGACGCTGGAAGTCGCTTCGTCCAAAATGATAACCGCCGGATCGCAGAGGAATACTCTGGCTATGGTTAGAAGCTGCCGCTGGCCGATAGAAATATTTTCCGCGTCGTTGCTCAAAACCGTATCATATCCATGCGACATAGTGCGGACAAAGAAATCCACTCTGGCCGCTTTCGCCGCCGCTACAATTTCTTCACGGGTAGCGTCCGGCTTGCTGTAAGCGATATTCTCCGCAATCGTGCCGCCAAACAGCCATGTATCTTGCAGCACCATTCCAAAATTGCTTCTCAAATTGGAACGGGTCATATCCTTTGTGTCGGTTCCGTCCAAAGTGATTTTTCCGCCGTTTAACTCGTAAAACCGCATAAGCAGATTGATGAGCGTTGTCTTTCCGGCCCCTGTGTTGCCGACGATTGCAACCTTCTGTCCCGGTTTTACAGAAAAGTTGATGTTGTGCATTAAGATATGATCGGGTGTATATCCAAACCGGACATTCTGAAATTCCACGGTTCCTCTTGCCTGCTCCACAACAGAGGGGAGAGCAGGTTCCGGCGAAAGTTCTACCTCGTCCAGTAACTTATAAATTCGTTCCAGAGAGGCTAAAGCAGACTGCATACTGTTTACCATGTAGGCGGCTTCCGTGAGCGGTTCCGAAGCCTGATTTACATACTGGAAAAATGCCTGAAACACACCAACGGTCAATCTTCCCTCCAGCAGCATTTTTCCGGCCAATACCGCAATCAGCACTTGACCGAAACGGTTAATCAGGCGGATTGCCGGATTGATGGCATTTATCATAAAGTCCGCTTTTTTGGTAGCCTCGGCCAGTTCTTCCGTGGCCTTGTGCATATTTTCAGAGCTGTTTTCCTCCTGATTAAACGCCTTGATAATAACCCGGCCACTGTATGCTTCTTCTACCTGTGCGGTTACATTACTCACACACTGTTGCCGCTTCATGGCGGATTTCAGCGTTTTTGCCGCCACAAAATTAGTCGCCACCAGTGCAAGTCCTGTAAACACCAGGAAAACAAGCGTCAATAGAATACTAAAGCGGAACATCATCACCAAAGAGCCGATTACCATGCCAACGGCTGTAAACAGCTTCAACATTCCTGATTGCAGGGCCTCCGCTGTTTTATCCAGGTCATTCACTGTCCGGCTGAGAATTGCCCCGGTTTTGGTGCGGTCAAAGAAAACGAGCGGGAGCCGATTGAGTTTTTCGCTGATTTCCGTCCTTAGCCGGAGATTAAGATTTTCCGCAAAACTGGACATAAGGAAGGATTGAAGGGTGTAAAACAGGGCTGTCGCCAGATAGATCAACAATAAAAATACAATATCCCGGCCACCTGTCGCCCATGTAACTTGAAATGCCGCGCCGTTTGTAATCGCCTCTTTAATGTTGCTCCAAAGCAAATCTACGATATGCGCGCTATACAGCGGCGCAATAATGGAAAGAAAAGTATAAAGGATTACCGATACCAGCACAACCGCTAACCGCTTATGCTGATCGCCCGTGGAACGCCACAACCTTTTTAGCGTTTGCCACGCATGATCCGGCTTTTCAAAATCCATTTCTTCTGTAAGAGCCTGTGCATTGTTGTTATTCTCACTCATGGCTCACATCTCCTTTCATTTGAGATTTTGCAATATCCTGATAGACAGGACAGGTCTGCATTAAGAAATCGTGATTGCCAATTCCAACAACCCGCCCTTCTTCTAAAACAACAATCTGTTCCGCGTTCATAATGGTGCTGATCCGCTGGGCGATAATCAGCACCGCCGCGTCTTTTACTTCGTTTGCAAGGGCTTTTCTTAACGCTGCATCAGTTTTGAAATCCAGAGCGGAAAAACTATCGTCAAAAATATAAAGGTCGGCTTTCTTTGACAATGCCCGCGCAATCGAAAGACGCTGTTTTTGCCCGCCTGAAAAGTTTGTGCCACCCTGTGATACGCGGGAGTATAAGCCATCAGGGAGATCATAAACAAATTCGGATTGCGCCACCGATAAGGCGTGTTTCATTTGCTGTTCAGTCGCCCGGTCATTTCCATGCCGCAGATTGTCGGCAATCGTGCCGGAAAACAGCCACGCTTTTTGAGGTACATAAGAAATATGCGCCCTTAATTCTTTCTGCGTCGTGCTACGAATATCTTTGCCATTCAGAAGGACAGAGCCGGAAGTAACATCGTGAAACCGCAGGATCAATTTTGCAATCGTAGATTTTCCGCTGCCTGTGCTGCCGATAATGGCAGTTGTTTCCCCTCTTTTGCAGGTAAAATCCAAATTCTCCAAGGTGTTTTCGTCTGCGTCTGCGAAACGGAAACTTGCGTTTTTGAACCGCACAACTTCTTCCGTTTGATTGGGGTTATTATCAACAGACGCAATTCCGTCTTGAATTTCCGGCGCAAGATGTAGCACATCGGAAATTCTCCGAACACAAATCATAGCGCGGGGAATTAAAATCATCACCATCTGGGCCATAATGATATAAAAAAGGATCATCATAGCGTATTGCGTCAGGGCGGTAATATCGCCAATTTCCATAAATCCCGCTCCGATCCGATTTCCGCCTAACCAGAGGATCACGACAATGATAAGGTTAATTGCAAGCAGGGCAATACTCTCCAATCCGACGAACAGACGGTTTGCGCTGATTGCTGCCTCGGCGTAATCCTCAAAAGATTTTCTCATTCGCTTTTCTTCATACTTCTCTTTATTGAAAGCGCGGATCACACGAACACCTGTAACATTTTCCCGTAGAACAACATTCATTCGATCAAGGAATTTTTGCAGTTTGGCAAAAATCCACGAGGCTTTACGGGTTACAAAAACTGCCAGAAGCAGAATAAACAGCGTTGCGCCAACCAATAAAAAGCCCATCATGGTATCAATGGAAAACGCCATGACAATTCCCATGATACAAACTGCGGGAACAGGAAGCACCATTTGAATAAACCATACAACGCCCTGCTGAACCACATTTACATCATTCAGTGTGCGGGTAATCATAGAACCTGTTCCGAACTGTTCAAAATCGTAAGAGGAAAAGGTAAGCGATTTATCGTAAAGAGCGTTCCGCATATCCCGGCCAATTTTAGAGGAAAGGTCTGCGGCAAGATAGCTCCCCAACAATGCGCCGGAGCTGGTAACGATTGTTACGATCAGCATAAGTATTCCGCTGCGGATCAGGTAGTCCATATTGCCGCCGCTCACCCCGGCGTTTATCATATCCGCTGTGATGGTCGGAATGAGCAAGCCGCCCGCAACATCTAAAAACATAACGAGTAGTGTAAAAAAGCATAGCCATTTATACGGTTTTATGAACCGTAAAATTGTTTTCATTCTGTGTTCCCTCCTTAATTCAGTCGTCTGCTATGGAAAATGTAATCAAAGCTCATTTAATTTTGTCCTCAAACTTTCCATATAAATATTTGCCAAGCGTAAAAGTTCTTTTTGCTCCGCCTCTTTCAAGGCGGTAAAGGCTGCATTTTCTTTTTGGACGACTGGCACAATGTACTTTTCAACAAACTGTTTCCCGGCTTCGGTTAGAAAAATGTGCTTATCACGGCCAACGCCCTGTTCAAGATAAATATATCCTTCCTGTATCAGCTTCCGAATAGAAGAATTAACCGTCTGCTTATTGGTAAAAAACTCATAGCAAATATCTTTTTGCAGACAGCCATCGCCTAAGTCATAAAGAGTGTAAAAGATAGAAAAGGCGCTGTCTGAAATCCCCATCTTTGAAGCTACTTTGTGATATAGTTCGTCGCACTCCTTGTTAATCTTATTAAAGTCCATCAACAATTCATTTAATTTTTCCTTCATGGTGTTACCTCACTAGTATGTTTTCGTACTTGCATAACCGCTATTATAGTATGAAATCATACCTGCGTCAAGTATGTTTTCATACTTAAATATGAATTTTTCATTAAACATAGAAAAGACCGGGGCGCGGCGGCCCTAAAGACCACCACGCCCCAGTTCTACTTGAAAAAACATCATATATCTATTTGTTAATAATGACAAGTTAGTTACATTTCCTCTGTTTTCGTAATCATTTTCTTTGCCAACTGCCGGAATAGGTCTGTGGTTTCCTCGTCCATTGGCGCAAGCTGTCCGATCTGTCCGGCAATCATCGCCGTTACATCGTCAACGGAAAGCAGGTTTTGTTTCTGCTCCGCCAATGCGTTCCGCATGGTCTGGAACATGGCGGCGGTTACAGCTTCCCCCGGCTGTTCTCCGTTTTCCATGTCTTTCTTAATGTCCCGCAGGATAGCCAGGAACACGCTCTTGATTTTCTCAATCTCCGCTTCATGCTCCCCCCATCTTCTGGGCGTTCAAAAGCTGTAAATCCTGCCTTGCTTCTGTCCTGTGTTCCGGGCGTTCTTTCATCAGGTCGGACAGGGAAGCCGTCGCTATCTCGATAAGCTGGTTTCTTGCCGTTATCCCCTTTGCCGCCGTATCCTGAAAGTAAATCCGTATCAAATCTATCAGCTTCGGAAAGTTCCTGTGTTCCAGAAGTCGGTTAAGGATTTGCACATCGACTGCCCCCGTCACAAGCCCCCTCACGGCTCCCTCGGATAAGCCCAATTCAGAAATATCATAGCTTTTGCGGACGCTCACGGTGGACAAGCCCAGTATGTAGTCCGTTGATACCTTAAATTCCTTTGTCACACCTATGAGAATATCACTGCTGACCGTTTCTCGTTTCGCCGCTGACAATCCGGCTCAACTGGGGAGCGGAAACGCCTATCTTCTCCGCAAGTTCCTTTTGTGTGATGTGGTTTCCGTTACATAAATCGGAAATCCGCTGTCCGGGTGTTCCGGGTAAAGCCATAGACACGCACCTCCTCCGCATACTTCCATTATACAGAATGATTGCAAAAATGCAATTTCCAAAGTGTAAACTTCATCAAAATG
>PPYF01660436.1_pt1 | contig 24452 bp, 20 predicted proteins | sample 1559871 | NCBI WGS metagenome assembly PPYF01 (sample SAMN08240021, study PRJNA423297) | Human gut metagenome, whole genome shotgun sequencing project. | reverse complement strand
AAGCTCGTGAGGGACCTCGCTAAGCACCGGCGGACTCCCATGTCCCCTCCGCAATTGATTCCGCCTACTTCCCCGGGTCTGGTTTTCGCCGGGGACGGAAGACTCAGGCGGAGGTTTTCGCACACCGGACGTAGTCCGTTCCGGCCGCCGGCGATATAACCTCACAAAAATGTATTTCTGTACTCCTGCCTGACAGGCTCCGGGACCAGGTTGCCCCCTGTCGCCCAGGCGATATGGACTGCCCGGGCCATCTTATCTTCCAGGCAGTGCAGGCGGAGATATTCTTTCGTCTCCTTATAACGGTTCAGCATAACCGGCCCGGCAAAAGCCGCGCAGGCGCTTGGTTCCAGAAATACTTCCTCCGTATCCAGCAGATCTCTGAGATATTCATAGAGATTTGCATCAGACACGGTGAAGATTCCGCCAAGCAGCGGCTCCATCATTTTTCCGACAAAGCCTGAAGGCCTTCCCACAGCCAGCCCGTCCGCATGAGTAATTCCGCTCAGGCCGATGTCCCGTACGGATATATCATTATGCAGGCCCGACGCCATTCCTGCCAGCATGCAGGGCGCCTCAACCGGCTCCACAAAAAAGCAGTGTACGCTGTCCCCGAACACCCGTTTCAGGCCAAAAGCCACACCGCCGGGCGCCCCTCCGACGCCGCAGGGAATATAGACAAACAAAGGATGCTCCCCGTCCACAATGATTTCCTGCGCCGCCAGCTGGGTTTTCAGCCGTTTTGCCGCCACTGCGTATCCGAGAAACAGATTTTCGGAATTTTCGTCGTCCACAAAATAGCTGTACGGATCCTGCTCCGACAGTTTCCTGCCGCTTTTGACCGCGCCGCTGTAATCAGACTCATATTCGATTACCGTCACGCCGTGGCTGCGCAGCAGCTCCTTCTTCCATTCCCTGGCGTCGGCCGACATGTGGACGATGACCTGATAACCCACGGCCGCGCTCATAATGCCGATACTCAGCCCCAGATTTCCGGTTGAGCCAACCTGGATCGTGTAGCGGCTGAAAAATTTCCTGTTTTGATCATCAGCCAGTACCTCATAACTGTCTTCCAAGGTGATAAGACCATGCTCGAGGGCAAGATCCTCGGTATGCTTTAACACTTCATAAATTCCGCCTCTGGCCTTGATTGAACCGGCGATTGGCAGATGGCTGTCCAGCTTCAGATACAGCCTGCCGGAAAGCTTGGCCCCATATTTTTCATTTATGCGTCCCTGCATCTTCGGTACCGGAACGAGCGCCGATTCAATCATTCCATCCGCTGCGTCCGTTTCAGGGAAACAGCGCTTGATAAATGGGGCAAAACGCTGCAGCCTGGCCTCTGCGTCATCCACATCCGCCATGGTCAGCTTGACCGCCTGCGCTTGCTCTTCCTCCGTCACCGTCCTTCCGGCTTCCGGATTAATCCATACGAGTTGTTTTCCCGTTGTAAGTCTCGATAAATCGAAAGCAGGCTTTAATTCCTGCCGTTCTATCAGTAAAAGTGCCTCCGTAAGCGTCCTCACCGTTGTAACGCCTTGACAGTGTTTTATTCCCTTCCTGTCCAGAAGCACCGGAAGAATCCCGGCGGATAAGGCGCCTTTTACATCCGACTCCGGAGAATCCCCGATGTGAACCACCTCGTCCCTCGCACAGCCGCTCACCTGGAGAGCCAGCTCGAACAGTTCCCTGTGCGGCTTATATGCACGCACCATCTCGCCGCAGATGATTCCCGCCGGATTAAGCCCCTTATCCCGCATAGATTCCTTCACATAGGGCAGGCCATTGTTCGTTATGATGTAAATCGGCAGACTGCATTTCTCAAAAAATTCCGCCGTATCAGGAAAAGCCGGTGCATACATCCAGAACCGCCTGCAAAGCTCATGGATTTCTTCGAAATTTTCCTTCAGGTGAATCTCTTTTTCACATACTTCCAGCGTCCTGTCCACGATCTCATCCTGAGTCAGGAATGAATCGCCGCTGCTTGCGGCTTCAAAGTATTTAATCAGTTTCCACCAGTAAGCCAGCATAGATTCCATACTGTCGATATCGCTGTTTTTGTAGCAGCGCCTCAGCATCTGCATGGCATCAGGGCCACCCTCCTCAATCATAGTACCGGTGTAGTCAATAAAGACTGCTTTCAGCATGGTATCCTTCTCCTTCTGACTTTATATTTCTGAATCTTATATTTCTGAACTTATATAAAAAGTTCGTTCTTTTTTCTGCCGGAACATGCTTTTTTCATCTTCTGCGAAGCGGCAAACAGCACCAGCCTGTTTAAATCTCTGGCATGGCGCGGGCAGACTGAAACGCAACGCATGCAGGAGATACATTTCTCCTTGTCAACCGATGACGGTTTCTCTGCCGGTATCGCCCCGGCCGGACATTCTTTCGCACACAGACCGCAGCCGGTACAGGAATTGTCCGCTTCCGGCTTAAATGGCACGCCGCCATACTCTCTGTACGGCCTGTTTCCGGGGAGTCCCGGGATTCTGCCCGTCTGTTCCCCCTGCAAAACGCCTGCCGCCTCTTCCTGCCCTCCGGATTCCTTCTCCAGACGCTCTCTTATCCGGGCGGCAAAACCGGCAAGCTCTTTTTCATCCTCTGCGTCCGGCCTGCCCTGACCGAACTGGTGCATGATGGAATGCTCTGCAACAGCCGCGACTGCCGCTTTACAGTCAAAACCGGCTAAAACAAGAGTATCCTCCAGCTCCAGCAGCGTATCCTCAAATGCACGGTTGCCGTAAACAGCGGCCAGAATCGTTTTCGCATGACCGCCCTCCATCTCTTTCAGCCGTTCCAGGACCGGCCCCGGGACACGGCCGCCAAAAGACGGCGCCGCCACAATGCAGATATCTTCCCTGGTGAAATGATACTGTGAATAATCCGTCCCGGCCGGTGACAAATCAATCTCTTTCATCTCCCAGCCGCCGCTTTCTCTTTCATTGCTCAGGGCGCGGCTTACAATATCCGCCACCTTCTTTGTTCCGCCCGTCGGGCTGAAATATATTGTATAAAGTGTCCTTCTTTTCTCAAATTTCCCGGCAAGGCTCTGCCTGTGCTCCTCAAATGAATGTTTCTCCATGGAATACCCCCTACGGCCAATATTTATTGACCATTATATACTTTTATTTCCATTCGTTCAAGTTTAGTATTATCTTCCTCTCTGTCACTTCTGCCCACTGCGCCGGGCCGGATTTGAACCGGCACATAAAATTACGGGATATAACTGTCCAGGACGGCTTTCGCTTTGCCAACCACCAGCCCGCTGCCGCCTTCATTTTTTACATCTTCCACCATACTTACCAGCAGGAGCGGTGTATTTATGTTTTTATCTGCCGTATATACGGCAAACCAGCCAAGTTCCGTTCCGCCAGTATCCTCCTTTGATGCTTTGATTTCAGCAGTGCCGGTCTTGCCGGCCAGTGTAATATCCTGCCTCATGGCTTTATGTCCGGTTCCGTGCGGTGAACTGATAACTTTGAGCAGTGCATTTTCAATGGTTTGAGCCGTTTCGGCTGTGCAGGCCTGTTCAATCCAGGCTTCAGGGGACGGCTCTGCCCTGTAAAGAAGGTATGGTTTTAAAACGGTACCGTGGTTGGGGAACATCGTGTATAAAGCCGCCAGATGAACGGGATTTATCAGTATCTCTCCCTGACCGTATCCGCTGTCGGCAAGCTGGATTTCCGACTCAATTTTCTCCGTATTGGAATACTGGGCTTCGGCCACCGCTATCTCAAATGGTATCTTCTGGTTGAACCCCAGACGGTCAAATCCGGCCATAAAATCCTCGGAGCCAATCTTCAGCGCCGCCTTGGCGAAATAGATATTATCGGAATAAATATAAGCATTCTCCAGGTTTACCGGACTGTATCCGTGGAGTGTCGTCACATAATAACCGCCCCAGCCGGCATCCTTCTGCCAGCGCAGTCCCGCCTGTGTCTCTCCAAAATTCTCATCCGGGCTGAGAGCGCCGGTGTTCAGGCCAATACCCCCGGTTATCGGTTTAAAGGAAGAACCTGGAGCAAAGCGCTGCCGGAAACGGTTCAGCATTGGTTTCCGTTCGTCCTCATTCAGCGCCGCCCATTTTTCCTCCGACATGCCGTAGATAAAGTCATTGTTGTCATAGCTGGGGGTATTGACCAGAGCCAGAACTTCTCCTGTAAACGGATTCATGGCCACCGTACAGCTCTTTCGGTCCTGATACGTGTCGTAAATCATTTCCTGAAGACGGCTGTCGATTGTCAGCCTGATATCCTGACCGTCGATTCTTGTGACTGACGCCAGAACCAGCTTTTCCCGCCCCTCCGCAGATAAAATGGATATACGCGTGCCGTTCCTTCCCTTTAACTCCTTTTCAAACAGGCTTTCCATGCCGGTTCTCCCGATTACGCTGTCCGTCAGGTAGCCCTCTCCCTGATGCTCTTCCAGATCCTCGGCCGTTACATTCTGGACATATCCAACCAAATGGGCGGCCTTCTCTCCGAGAGGATAGCTTCTGACAGGCGTATCCGTGATCATGACGCCCGGAATCGTCAGGAGCTCATCCTGCAGCGCCTTATTCCGGAGATTCTCCTCATCGCCGGATGCAGTCTGAAGCTTTAGTTCATCCACGCACTTTACAGTCTTTATCGGAACCAGGGAATCATCCTTCACCCAACCGGCAGACAGTTTTTTTGTAATATTCTCAACTGATATACCGAGAAGCTGTGAAAGTCTTTGTAAATCTTCCCCGGAATACCCGGACTCATTCCCCGGTTCACGGCTCATCCTGCCCGGTACAAGACCGACCAGGGATGCAGTCCCCTCTCCTGCCAGCAGATTGCCGTTTCGGTCCAGGATACGGCCGCGCGTCGCCTTGTCGGTGCTCACCCTCACCTTGTCATCCGGTCCTAACTGAGGAAAGATTAACCTGTCGCTCCAGGCCAGTTTATATTCAGGCTTTCCTTTCGTTCCTTCTTCACCGGGCACTTCTTCCCGAAAAACCGCCTGGTTAAAAAAGCTTATTTCTCCGGCCAGACTGTCCATTGTGGTTTGGTATTCTACCGTACCGGTACCGTCTTCTTTCAGCTCAGTGCCCTTTATTTCTATCCTGACGCCGGACGCCTCGATCCCCTCGTATATGTTCCTGTTTCTCTTTTCAAAATCTTCCAGGCTGATATTCAGGCGGCTTTGGTTATCCAACATCCCGTACATCGCCCCATAATCGCCGTCCGCCATATACTGCATATATTCCGTCAGCAGTTCCTCCGGAGTCTTCTTCTCCTCCTTTATCCGCCTCTGTGAATAAAACCAAAATGCACCTGCGGCTGCAATAGCCACGCTGCACAGCAATACGGCCGGTATCAGCAAAACGGCTCTTGATCTTCTTCTGCGCCTCATACGCTGCTCCTTTCCTGTGATTGAACTCACCTTCGATAAAGACTGCGGCAGAAACTCGGGCTGGCAATTTATCTTATATATTCATCTTCGTCATCAACCGGCCGCCAGGCCTGGCCGAATTTCACATCCCGGAATAATGTCGCCAGCCCTGTAATCTGCTTAAGACGCAGAATCTCATCTCTGTCCATGCCCAGATGTTTGGATATCCATGCATCCGAACGTCCCAATTCATGTAATTCTTTTACAATGTTGCTCATCAAATCCACATTGTGGGTTCCCCTGGCCCTGTTGTGGCGGATTGTGCTGGCCATCCGCTTATCTAGCGGTTTATTAATGACCGATACAGGCAGCAGCCCCTGCTCCCTCTCATATATGTCCGGATGGTTCAGCATCACCTGGTAGCGGTGGAAGCCGTCGATAATAAGATAAATATCCTGTGCTTTTACATAATAGCAGACTACAGGCATCGTATAACCATCTTCTTTAATGCTTTCATACAAAAGACGCATTTCGGGAGGCGCTACTTTATTAGGATTATACGTATTCGGCTTTACTTTTTCAATAGGTACTGCAATTACATCATAAACCGGGCTTCGATAACTCATAATTAAAATCCTCTATGCTTTCGTATTTTTTCTTAATCAGGTCTAAACGTTTCTGCTGCTGGCGGGTCATACCAAAACCCATAAAACGGCAGATGTGATCATTTTTCAGGATACAGTAACACATTCTTTTCCAGCTTGGTATATCCTTTGTCGTCTTGATATTGTCCGTATTATCAGGTATCGGTCCGAGAAAGACAATGCGAGATTTTTTATTTACGGTATAGTTGGAAACGCCATTGCGCCTTATCTTATATCCGTTCTCCACCAGCTCCTGGATCGTTTTTTCGTCCAGCCCGCCTCCCGTCTCATGCCAGAACTGGATCGAGGTGTTGAATTTTTTAACATAGTTATTGCGAAGCCTCTTCGGCAGCGTGTCCAGCAGAAAATGGGTATAAGATTTCCATGTATGCCCGGGCGGAAGTGTAATAGTACGGTACCCCATTGCCTTTGTTCTTCCGTAGATCGAAGCAAAATTAGCGCCCTGCACACGGCCGATCAGTTTACACCAAATCTCAGGGTCGATCACCCGGTACAGGTTGATCGCGTCCTTCGAGTAATCGTTAAAAGGCGAAGCGACCCGCATCTGTGATACCTTAAGCCCGGCTTTATGGTAAAGATCATAAAGCCGGTTGTAATCATAGGAAAACAGATAATTGGCATGCCATACATCCTTTGCGCTCCAGTCGTAAAGCGGCGAAGCGCACCAGACATTTTTGAACTGGTTGCTAATCCAGCACTCGCCTTTATAGCCGTATTTTTTATTTAAAAATCCGCTGTACCTTTGCAGGGATTCGTCTGCCCGTATTCCAAGAAGGCTGACCGTCTTCTTGTCACCGTGTATCTGCCGGTACCAGCGGCCGAACTGTTTTGCCAGATCCTCCTGATGCATGCGGTACCTGTATGTAGTGATAGGATTGTTTGATAAATTGATTACATATTCTTTGTCGGGCATTTCGCGGACCCATAGCTCCTGTTTTGTATCGTCCCATGGATACCAGTACATTTCATAGCTGCTCAGGGCAGTTCTGGTGGCCATTGGCAGGCAAACCCAGTAAATCTCCGCCTCGTCTTTTATACGCTCCAGTGTCCGCTCAATATATTCGGTGGTTACGGTATATTGGGCCTCGAAATCCTGATGAAATACGCCGATCGTCTTATCCGGATAATATTTCTTTTTGTAGTCAAGAACCAGATTTAAAAGCAGGCCGCTGTCCTTACCTCCGGAAAACGACACTAAAATATTGTCAAATTCTTCGAAGATAAAATGGAGACGCTCCATACATGCCTCATAGACATTTTTTTCCAGATACTCTCTTTTCATTTTTCCCTCCCTTAAATAATACGCAGCAAACTACCCTGCCGGACAGGAAACGCCAAAAAGCCTGGAGAATCTCTGCTCCCGGCTTTTGGTCCCCCAATACTGAGGATACTGTATAATCACCGCCAAATCTAATACTCCTTTTGTATCAAATATTACAGTTCCATTTCATTTTTCAATATCTCATGCACATAAGGTGCTCTTTCTAAATACAAACCAATATCTTGCTTCATTATAACTGCTACATCGGAATTTTGTCCAGTCGGTTTTTATCATGCAGTCAGGAGTCATTGCTCTGTCTTTACGGCTATCCAAAGGAGGAGGAAGAGACAAGTTGTCAAAATCCTTTACCCGCTCCCTCCCTGCGCACTTTATTGCCATCTTCATCCTTAAAACAAGCAATGGATGCAGTCTGGCATCCAGTTCGTCTATAAACAATGTTCCACCGTTATCCTGAACATCTAATGTAAAGCTCTTGCTCGTATCTATCTCATCCTCCGGTGGTAACTCCTCCACCTCAAAATCCTGTATATTCAAAAAAGACAGCTATGCTCGTCAGAACACAGCTGTCCATAAAAATATCTATTTCATCAATTCACGCTTCATCAATCGCCTTGCCGATATCATGCCTCATATACTTATTATCAAATTCAATCCACTCCGTGGCCTGATAAGCATTGGCTCTGGCTGCCTTCAAATCCTTCCCGGTTGCCGTGACTCCCAGCACGCGGCCGCCATTTGTCACGATATTGCCGTCAGCGTCAAATTTAGAACCTGCATGGAAAACATAGTAACCGTCTTTTTCCTTGAAATTTTCAAGGCCCTTTATCTTGAAGCCTTTCTCGTATTTAACCGGATAGCCGTCGGAAGCCAGGACGACACAGACAGCCGCATTGTCCTCAAATTCCAGTTCAATCTGATCCAGCGTTCCGTCCACACAGGCTTCAAAAACATCGACAATATCATTCTTCATACGCGGCAGAACCACCTGCGTCTCAGGATCCCCGAACCGGGCATTATATTCCAGAACTCTGGGGCCTTTTTCCGTCAGCATCAGACCGAAGAATATGATTCCCTTAAAGGTTCTCCCCTCTGCCTTCATTGCATCGACCGTAGCCTGATATACATATTTGCGGCAGAATTCATCTACCTCCTGCGTATAGAAGGGACTTGGGGAAAATGTTCCCATACCGCCCGTATTGAGCCCCTGATCTCCGTCCCCTGCACGCTTGTGATCCTGAGCGGAGGTCATGATTTTAATCGTGTTTCCGTCCACAAAGGAGAGTACGGAAACCTCGCGACCGGTCATAAACTCCTCAATGACCATCTGGTTCCCAGCGGAACCAAACTTCTTATCCATCATAATTTCTTTCACGCCGGCTTCCGCCTCTTCATGTGTATTGCAGATTAATACGCCCTTTCCCAGAGCCAGGCCGTCGGCCTTCAATACGATAGGCATCTCAGCCGTCTTTAAATATAAAAGCGCTTTTTCCGGATCGTCAAAATTCTCATATCCGGCAGTCGGAATATTATATTTCTTCATCAAGTCTTTGGAAAATGCTTTGGAGCCTTCCAAAATCGCCGCATTTTTCCTCGGGCCGAATACTCTCAGGCCTTCTGCCTCAAACACATCGACAATGCCGCCTACCAGCGGATCATCCATGCCGATAATAGTCAGATCAATGGCATGCTCCTTTGCAAAAGCCGCCAGCTTATCAAATTCCATGGCCCCGATATCCACGCACTCCGCATACTCGGCAATTCCCGCATTGCCGGGCGCACAGTATATCTTGTCCGTTTTTTCACTCTGGGACACCTTCCAGGCAATCGCATGCTCGCGTCCGCCGCTTCCAACGATTAGAATTTTCATTATCTCATGTCTCCTTATGTTATCAGCAACATTTCAGACAGCATGAACTGTTACTGCATCCGACCTAACTAAATCGCTGCGCGTTGAGCCGAATGATTGCTGCCACCGCTTTTTCACACGGTCAGCACAGCAAGTATGCAGACCTGTCTGAACGGCTGCTGTTATCGAACTTCTGCTATCATATTGATTGCCTGCGGAAGAATTACCCACTCCGCCTCCTCCATGACGCGGCGCTGGAGAATCTCCGGCGTGTCGCCTGGTTTCACCTCAACTGCCTTCTGAAGCAGGATTGGGCCTGTATCCGTTCCTTCGTCTACATAATGAACCGTTGCCCCCGTCACTTTTACTCCCCGCTCTAAAGCCGCCTCATGAACCTTCAGTCCATAAAAACCGACTCCGCAAAACGACGGAATCAGGGACGGATGGATATTGATTATCCTGTTTTTATATGCTGCAATCATCTCTTCCGGTATCTTTACAAGGAAACCGGCCAGCACGACCAGATCCACCTTGCAGGCATTCACCGTATCGAGAAGCGCTTTGTTAAACTCTTCTCTGCTGCCGTACGCTCCGGGTGTCACTACAAATGCCGGGATGTTATGCTCCTTAGCCCTCTGGATGGCATAGGCATTCGCATTATTGCTGATTACAGCCGTCACCTCGGCGCCCTTAATACCGCCTCCGTCAATGGCATCCAGGATTGCCTGCAGGTTGGTTCCCCCGCCGGAAACCAGCACACCTACTCTCAGCATAAAGTCACTCCCTTATCTCCCGCTTCGATGGAGCCGACAACATACGGAATCTCTTCAGCCGACCTGATTGCTTCCATCGCCTTATCCACATCTGCCGGATCAACGGCCAGAATCATGCCGAGTCCCATATTATAAGTGTTGTACATCATCTCTTCTTCGATATTGCCCTTATCAGCCAGCAGTCGGAAAATGGCCGGAACCGCATAGCTGTCTTTCTTTACCACGGCGCGCGTGCCTTCTTTTAACATACGCGGAATGTTCTCGTAGAAGCCGCCGCCTGTGATATGGCTGCATGCCTTTATCGTAATCCCGGCATCCTTGACGGATTTGAGGGCTTTCACGTAAATTTTTGTCGGGGCAATCAGCGCTTCACCGAGCGTGGTTCCCAGCTCTTCATAATATGTATTCAGGCCTTCCGCTGTAAGCTCCTGTTCGAATACCTTACGCACCAGAGAGAAACCGTTACTGTGTACTCCGGAGGAGGCCATACCAATCAGGACATCGCCTGCCGCCAGTTTCTCACCGGTTATCAGATCCTTCTTATCTACCGCTCCCACTGCAAAACCGGCCAGATCATATTCGTCTTCCGGATAGAAACCAGGCATCTCGGCCGTCTCTCCTCCCACTAAAGCCGCTCCGGACTGTTTGCAGCCCTCTGCTACGCCGCTTACGATCTCGGCAATCTTCTCCGGCACATTCTTGCCGCAGGCAATATAATCCAGGAAAAACAGGGGTTCGCCGCCGGCACATGCAACATCGTTGACGCACATGGCAACACAGTCAATGCCGACCGTATTATGTTTATCCATCAGGAAAGCAAGCTTTAACTTAGTTCCCACTCCGTCGGTACCGCTGAGCAGCACAGGCTCGTCCATCTCCTTAAAAGCAGCGGCGGAAAAAGCTCCTGAAAATCCTCCAAGGCCTCCCATTACTTCCGGTCTCATAGTTCCCTTCACATGTTCCTTCATCAGCTCAACTGATTTGTATCCAGCTTCAATATCAACTCCGGCGTTCTTGTAATCCATCATTTTCCTCCAGTATTTTTAGAATTCACTGTTATAAAGCGCAGCGCAGTAACGGGGCGCAGCGTTCTGTATCATCCTCTGATTATTTCTTCATACGGGCTACATACTCTTTATAGCCAATCTCATCTAATTTCTCAGCTTTGGATACCACTTCATTCTTCATCTCTTCCGAATAATCCTTCAGCTTCTGAAGAAGCTCCGGATCGGAAGTAGCCAGAATCTTGGCAGCCAGAATTCCTGCATTCTTTCCGCCATTGATGGCAACCGTGGCAACCGGGATACCGGACGGCATCTGGACGATGGAATAAAGTGAATCCACCCCGCCCAGATCTGACGTCTTCATCGGAACACCGATAACAGGCATTGGGAACAGTGCTGCGCACATACCCGGAAGGTGGGCTGCTTTGCCGGCCCCTGCGATCATGACCTTGTAACCCTTCTCCTCTGCGGATTTGGCATATTCAAAAAACACATCCGGTTCCCTGTGGGCAGAGATAACCGTCATCTCAAATTCAATCCCCATTTTCTCCAGGAAATCCGCCGCCTGAGCCATTACAGGCATATCAGAGTCACTTCCCATTACAATTCCTACTTTAGCCATAGTTCATTCTCCTTTTCTGCTGTTATCATCTGATAATTCCACTTTCGCTTATCCGGCCGTCAGGCGGATTAATTCATTACTGTTTCATAATAAATTTATTAGCCATACTTATAAGTAGTTTTAATTAAAGTGCCATTACTTATTAGTAATGATACTAGGTTTTTTTTGGCAAGTCAATAGGAATTTTGGAGATTTGAATGAGAATGAAGGATGCGTCCGGAGACCTCGTCGCTGCCAATGCCTAATGGCGAAAAATAATAATATGGGCAGCAATTCTTCAATATAAAAATTATACTGAAATTACGCCAGACCAAACGGAATTAAAACCGGTGATATTCTTCCGGCCTTAATTCCGCTCAATCAGCATCCTAACCTGCTTATTTCATTTTTCCTGGCACTCGCTGCACTCCCTGTCATGGATAGAAATGATACCCCCGCATTTGGTACAGGTATATTTTTCTTTCTGCTGTTCCATGAACCGTTCCAAACCATATTGACGAACAAACCCGCTGTTTTCCATAAGGCTGGCCTGATACCTTTTATTGTAACTTTTTTCAAGGTTTTTTATCTTTTTGCAGGGATAGCCGCTGCATTCAAAACAATAAGACAGCCCTTTATCCCTGACACAATCTTTTATCGCGCATTTACGGCAATGTTCCGGCTTGCCTATATCGCTGTTTAAGCAGCCGGCGCATGGCTTTTTATGATAGCAATGTTTATAGCAGACCATGCAGTTCATGCCGCAGGGGGCGAACATTATAGTGTCGATATTCTCTTTTGGCATTTTCACGGCCCGGCCTCCTTGTCATCTTACTTTTTCTTTTATTCTACCACATTTAAAATCTCAATGCACATGAAAGAATGAATATCCCCGTTATACCGGTAAGGAAATACCGGAATGTCACCAGTTTTCTCTCTGTTGTTAGCGCATACATATTTCTTTATCAGCCATAGTACCTCCTGCGCCGGACAGGAGCTGTCTATTGCGAATCTCCGGGCACATGTCACCGACCTCAACGATAACCAGCACGCCCTGCGCACAGGTCACCGCCTTCAAAAAAGGAGCGGGTGCAATAGACGCCCCGCTCCTGGTAAATTCCTCTTATTTCAAACTGCCTGATTGGATCCGATCGCCTTCCTGCAGTTTTAAAATATCCGCCACTTTGGCAAATGCCCTCAAAAGAGCCGGATTGAACTGTCCGCACTCTCCCGCCTGTATCATTTCGAGAGCTTTTTCATGGCTGTATGCCGGTTTGTAGATACGTTCACTGACAAGCGCATCATAGCAGTCAGCCAAAGCAACCACCTGGGCCCATATCGGGATCTCGTCTCCCTTCAGGCCATCCGGATATCCATGGCCGTCCCACTTCTCATGATGCCACCGGCAGATATCATGGTAATATACGAATGAATCCGAATTCTTCAAGATTTCGACGTTCTCCAGAATCTCGCATCCTCTTACCGTATGCAGTTTCATGATCTCAAACTCTTCCGCCGTCAGCTTCCCCGGCTTATTCAAAATATAATCGGGAATGGCAATCTTACCCACATCATGCATGGCCGATGCCACTGAAATCTCCTCAATTGTGGCCGCCGGGAAACGGTACGTCGGATCCGCCTCTCCGAGAGCCTGCATCAGTATCTTAGTGGCCGTCCTGATTCTTTTAACATGCCCACCCGATTCACAGTCCCTGAACTCTATGACCGTACTCAGGGTATCAACCATTGCAAGGCTGGTCTCCCGCAGCTTCTCGGACTGCTCTTTAATCTTCCTCGTCTGGCCTTCGATAATGCTCTCCATACGGAGACGCCGCTCGTAAAGCTCTATCGTATTCTTCACACGCCGTCTGATTATACTTGGGTTGAACGGTTTGTTAATCACATCATCCACGCCCATATCATAGCCTTTATTAATAATCTCATCGGAATCCTCCGCAGTGATTAAAAATACCGGATATTTTTCATTATTATGGTGCCGTTTTAATTCCCTCAGCACGCCAAAGCCGTCCAGCTCCGGCATCACAATATCAAGCAGTATGATAGCAATCCGATCACCATATTTTTTAATTGCCTCCAAAGCCTGCAAACCGTTCTCCGCTTCCGCCACACAGTAGCTCTGAAAGAATAGTTCTTTTAAAATAGCCCTGTTCAACTCTATATCATCGACGATCAAGATGACTTTACGCAGATCCTCCATCCTGCTTTCCCCCGTTTACTGTTAGAATTAAAATTATCTTTTAGTCCAGCCTGCCGACGCACTCCAGTACTTTGTTATACTCTTTTGCCAATACGTTAAAGAGCGCCGGAACTTTTTCAAATTCCTGTTCCCTGGCTGCAGAGACTATCGACGCCGCATCTCTGCTGAGCTGTTCAAAGCCCAGGTTAGCTGCAACTCCCTTCAAGGTATGGGCGTACATTTCAATTCCTTTATAATCCTGCGAATCAATGCTTGTATTAAGCCGCTGAAATGTCTCATCATCAGAGAACTTCCCCGCAAAACGTTTCCAAAGGCCCTCATTACCTGCAAATCTGGCTAAAACTGTTTCGGCGTCGCCATCCAGTATATCAAAAACATCATAAATATTCATTTATTATCTGCCTTTCTAAGTCACATATACAGAGACTGTCAATGTACTCATTTTCTTATTTTTGATTGTAGCAAAAATAGAAATAATTTGCAATGACTTTAAAGGCCCACTTCCTTGTCATATGCGTGCATTTTTGTTACAATTACTTTCATGGAAAAGCGAATTGATTATGAAATAAAAGAGAACGACTGCGGCAAAACAATCGAGTCATATTTGAGAGAACGCGGATATTCAAGAAAAATTCTGGTTCACCTGAGACAGACAAATCTGGGAATTACCGTTGCAGGCGAGCTGGCCTATACCACCAGAGTATTAAAAGAAGGGAATATTCTGTCCGTCCGCCTGTCCGAAGAAACCTCATCTGAGCGTATTATTCCCGTACCCATGGAGCTTTCCGTTCTCTATGAGGACGAAGATTTGATGGTAATAAATAAAGCGGCCGGGATGCCCGTCCATCCCTCCCAGGGCAATTTCGACAACACGCTGGCCAACGGACTGGCATGGTATTTTAAAGAGAAGGGCGAGGCCTTTGTGTTCCGCGCCGTCAACCGGCTGGACCGGGATACCACCGGGCTGCTGCTGATTGCCAAAAATATGCTGAGCGGCGCGATCCTTTCCTCCATGGTTTCTGAAAAAACAATCCGCCGGGAGTACAGGGCCATTGTCTCAGGCCTGACAGAAGAGGAGGGCTGTATCTGCCGGCCAATCGCCAGAGCGGAAGGCTCCACCATCGAACGCTGCGTGGATCCGGAGAGGGGTGAGTATGCATGCACCCGCTACCGCCGGCTCGGCTACGACCGCGATAAAGACTGCTCCCTGCTCCTTATCACACTTGACACTGGCAGGACACATCAAATTCGTGTGCATATGAAATATATAGGCCACCCTCTTCTGGGTGATTTCCTCTATAATCCTGATTACCGTTTTATAAAGCGGCAGTCGCTCCACTCCTGCCGCCTTACCTTTACACATCCTCTGACGGGAGAAGCGATGGACTTTACCGCCCCGCTCCCGGAGGATTTCTATTTTCTAAGGCCCTTAGGATAATGGTTCTTAAGAACGCCTCCTGCCAGCTTTGCCCAGCCGCAGGAGTATCCGTCCACCGTCATCAGAGTCCAGCCCTTCCGGCCGTCCCCTCCGGCTGTGTCCGTTATTGTTTCCCCTCTCAGATATGCGTCCGCTTCCCGGGATACGGCCGGATAATCGCGGTATCCGGCCGCATCACCCTTTCTCAAAGCCAGCGCCAGTGCGTGGGATGGCTCGAACCTGTTTTTCTTAAAGCTGCCCAGGTGAAGGCCCGGCCTGACAATCCTGAGCCTGTCAATGCCCGGCATCTCCCCCGGTATCCGGTAGAGCTGTTCTCCGAAAAGAATGAACGTCTCCTGCTCAGTCCACTCATTCGGCTCCGTGAGGTATTGACTGCAGAAATCATAATAATCCTTAAGGGCTTTTCTGTCCCGGAAATAGGCAGGATAGTTTCTCTTATGCTCCCTGTCCGCGCCGTCTTTTCTGAGGACGGCTATAAAATGGCCTTCTCCCCTGGTCCGGTGCGGCCAGATTCTGACCGTATTCTCTATCCCCGCAGCAGAACCGTTCCCCCACTCCCTGACTCCCGACGACAGTCCCTCATAGACAGGCGTCTCTTCTATGGTAAATTCAGGATGTCCTGCAATAAATGTCTCCACGGCCATCTCATTCTCCTGCGGCGCAAAGGTGCAGGTCGAATAGACCAGCCTGCCGCCTGCTTTCAGCATCCTCGCCGCATTGGCGAGAATCTCCTGCTGGCGCAGCGCGCAATGCTCTACATTCTCTGTGCTCCACTCCCTCACGGCCTCCTCATCCTTACGGAACATCCCTTCCCCTGAACAGGGAGCATCCACTGCAATCCGATCAAAAAATTCCGGAAAATACTCCGCCAGACGGCCGGAGTCTTCATTCGTCACCACCGCATTGCGGACTCCCATCCGCTCCACATTCTGGGACAGGATTCTGGCTCTGGCCGGATGAATCTCGTTGCTTAAGAGGAATCCTTTTCCCTGCAGCCTGGAAGCAATCTGGGTCGTCTTTCCCCCCGGAGCCGCGCAGAGATCCAGCACCTTCTCTCCCGGCTGCGGATCCAAAAAGCTAACTACTGCCATCGCGCTCGGCTCCTGGATATAATATACGCCCGCCTCATGGTATGGATGACGGCCCGGCCTGTCCTGGGGCTGATAATAAAATCCCGATTCCGCCCAGGGAATTGGTTCCAGCATAAAAGATGTCTTAGCCAGAAATTCCTCTCTGCCTGTCTTCAGAAGATTCAGGCGCAGTCCCTGGGAACGCTCCCTGTCATAGCTTTCAAGAAATTCCCCATATTCATCTCCCAGCATCTGTTTCATTCGTTCCCTGAACGGCAACGGCAGTTCCATATCACACTTCTCCTTTTATCATGATTATTTTTCACAGCATTGCCGCTTTTTGGCAAGGATGTGAAAATTAACTTATTGTATCACATTCCGTTAGTTCTGACAACTTTAGCCTTTGCCGTTTCTGTGCATCGCAAAGCGTGTTACTGTTCTCACCGCGCCGCTTTCTGCCGAGGTGAGGACAGTAACAGATACATATACTGGAAGCAACACGGAGATAATAAGTCCAGAGCGTGTCTGAAAATTGCTTTCTGTCGGCAGTGCGTCACACTTTATGGCAGATTTGGCCCGAATGAATTTTAAGACACTCTCTGGCTTTGGAGGTGACATCATGGTTTCAGTTTTTTTTTCGTATATTATTATCCCGCTTTCTACCTTTATGCTGGCCCGCGGAACCGGTTATTTTTCCACAAATTTTTCTTCAATCCGTACGTCCTTATCCAGACAGGGCGAATTTCTTCTGTGGAGTATTATAACCGGAACATATTTCTTTTTTTCACTCCGTTTTATTCTTTTCCAGGCAAAAAAGCAGTTCGATATAAGAAAAGAGCTTGTGCTGCTTTACCTCTCCGCCGGTATGATGTTTGCCTTTGTGGCCACGCCGTACCTGCCTGCCCGTTTTCCTCTTTTATCCGCTCTGCACGTGTTCAGCGCTCTGGTTTCCACCGTAGTCCTGTTTTTCTGCCTTCTTTTTCTGGCATTTAAACTGTACTGGACCGCCCCCGGAAAAGGGCGGCCCTGCCTGCTTCTCTTAATCGCCATGGCCGTTTTCTGCATTTCTTCCTTTATTCTCTCAGGAATTATCAATACAGCCATGGAAATCTCGTTTGTGCTGGCCTGCTGCCTGCTGATACGGCTTTATCTGCGCCTGTTTTGCTTGGAGCGCGGCCCGGACAGGAAGCGCCTCTAAGATTTCTCGTTCAATAACAAAAGCCCGGACGCTTCTCGGGCTTTTGAATGAACCTTATACATTTATTGATCGCGTCTCATTGGCGCTCAAAGCGGAACGGCTTATACAGCGACTGTCCGTCTACGCATAGACCACCACGGAAATCAGGATAAACACGACCTGCAGAACCATCATGATGCAGAATAAAGGTGTCATAAACTTATACCATTTATTGATCGGCACTCCCATCAGCCCGCACTCCAGCGCGCAGGCAGTCGGCCAGAACATATTGGAGAAGCCGTCGCCGAAATGATAGGCCAGCACGGCTGTCTGGCGGCTCACTCCCACAATATCGGCGACCGGAGTCATAATCGGCATCGTAATGGTCGCCTGGCTGGAGGAGCCTGTGATGAAGAAGTTAATTACATTCTGGATTGCCAGCATCCCGGCTGCCGAGAAATACTGGCTGTGACCGTTCAGAAGCTGTGAAAGATAGTATACAATCGTATCTGAAATCATCGCATCCTGCATGGTCAGGAGAATCCCTCTGGTGAAACCCACGACAAGCATTGAGGATACCATACTCTGAGTGGATTTGATAAAGGTTTTGCAAATCTTCGTGGCCCCGTAGCCGCCAACAACTCCGGTGATGATCATCATCATCAGGAACATGGCTGCGATTTCATCGATGTACCACCCCAGCTTCATCGTGCCGTAGAGCAGAAAACCGATGGTAAAGACAAAAAGGCTCAGGCAGATTTTCTGCCGGACAGTCATTGCCCCCTCCTCCGCCTCATGCACGGGAAGCGTATCCAGCTTTTCCCCAAAAAGCACCGATTTTTCCGGATGGGCCTTTACCCTTCTCGCATACCACATAACATAGAGGATGGACACCGTCTGAAAAACTGCAAAAATAACGACGCGGTAGCCAAGGCCTGAGAACATCGGCACTCCGGCAATGCTCTGTGCGATTCCAATGGAAAAGGGATTCGTCGTGGCGGCTGCAAATCCGGTCGCAATTCCCACAAATACGATTGCGCCCCCAACCACCACATCATATCCCAGAGCTGCCGCTATCCCGACAAAGACGGGGACCATTCCGTACACCTCTTCGTAAATCCCCATGGTCGAGCCGAGAATCCCGAAGGCCAGCATACTGACCGGGATAATCAGATATGTGCGGCTGCCCATGGCTTTAATCAGACAGTTGATCAGACTGCTCAGCGTACCGTTGTCAATCAGCACGTAGACATATCCATAGGCAAATATAATCAGGAACAGGATATTCGCCGCGCTGACATACCCCCTCTGGAGCGCCAGGAAAATATCAAAGAAGCCCGGCCTGACCCCTTGCGTAAAATGAAATGATTCGGGTATTACAATCATTTTATTGCTCACCGGATCAAGGATCCTGTCGTACTCCCCCGCAGGTATAATATAAGTGAGCGCCACCACCGTCAAAAGAATCATCGTAAGAATCACATAGGTGTGCGGCATCTTGATGTTCTGTATTTTGTCTTTTAATTTTCCCATTTTGCCTCCCCCTTGTTTTCGTGCGGCTGCGTACGAAAACACCTCGCAGGAAAGTAGCTGAAAGCAGTAACTTCCCCATATACGCCAGAAATCCCCGGGGAAAATTCCCCGGGTTCCGGTCATAAACTCCAGTATTCTAAATTGTCATATCCTGTCCTTCCAGGAAAACTTTTTCCACTTTTGTATCGTAATCAAAGGGATGCTTTGACCAGATAACGATATCGGCGTCGCGGCCGGCCATAAGCTCGCCTTTCCGGTCATCAATCCCCAGAACCTCCGCCGGATTTTTCGTAACCGCTTTCAGTCCTTCTATCTCATCAAGTCCTGCGCGCACCGACTGTGCAGCGTATACGGAAAGATAGTAAATCGGTGTTACGTCATGATCCGCAGTGATGCAAATCTTGATTCCCGCTTTATTTAACACGCCCGCCGTCTCAAAGCAGCGTCCCATGCTCTCAAGCTTGGACCGCGGATACATCGTCGGCCCCAGGATCACCGGATAGTCATGTTTGGAGAGAAAATCCACGATGGAGATTCCGTCCGTACAGTGGACAATGACCAGCTTCAAATCATACTCCTTTGCAATCCTGATCGCGGTGCAGACATCGTCGGCCCTGTGTACATGCGCATGGAGCGGAATCTTTTTCTCCAACAGCGGGAGCATGTTTTCCATCCCGATATCCGTCCTGAAATAGCTTCCGTCTTTAGCCGCCTCTTCTTTTCTGTGTTTATAATCAATGGCGTCCTCAATACATTTTCTCAGCAGATACGCGTTGCCCATCCTGGTCTTAAAGCTGTATCCGGCCCTCTTTGGATTCTCGCCAAAGCTGCATTTTACGGCCGCCTTTCTTTCCAGCACCATCTCCTCCGCAACTTTTCCCTTGAGTTTAACGACACTGCAGATGCCGCCCACCACGCTGTCGCTTCCCGGGCAGACACAGGCTGACGTCACACCGGCCTTAACTGCCGTATCCACGGCCAGATCAAAGGGATTGATGCCGTCAATTGTCTCAAGATACGGCATCACCGCGTCGCTGTAATCATTACAGTCGTCGGCAATGGCGCCCATCCCCTCCTCACTGATACAGATATGGCTGTGGGCGTCAATCAGCCCGGGAGTGATAAACTTTCCTTTCGCATCAACTATCTCTTCTCCGGCTTCCTCCGGGGAAATCCCTTCCGCCACCTTAATAATTTTTCCGTCCTTTACCAAAATATCTCTTTTAACGAATCCGCCTTCCTCAAAAAGCAGGACCTGTCCATTTTTAATAATCATAGTCTACCTCATTCTCTGATTTATTTGTAACCGTTAAATTACTGTCCACAGCCCCGCTGAAAAGAACGGTTACATTTATTGATGACGGTGACCTGTGCGCAGAGCGTGCAGGTTATCGTTTATCACTTAATTTTTAGCAGTATCCGATGGCTACTGCGATCGTCATAAAGATGACCTCAAGCACAAGCACGATTCCGAAGAACGGCGTAATGAATTTGTACCATTTGTTGAGCGGTACGCCCATAAGACCGCAGTAAAGGGCGCAGGAGGTCGGCCAGAACATATCTGCAAAGCCGTTGCCAAACTGGTAAGCCAGAACCGCAATCTGCTTGCTCAGTCCAATCAGCTCGGCTGTCGGAGCCATAATCGGCATTGTAATGGTCGCCTGGCTGGAAGAACCCGTAATAAAGAATTTGATAATATTCTGAAGGAACAGCATGCCGTATGCAGACACATACTTGCTGGCTCCGGAAAGTAATGATACCAGATAATAAACGATTGTATCGGAAATCATTCCGTCCTTCATGACAATCAGGATTCCTCTTGTGAATCCCACAATCAGCATGGAGGAAACCATGGCCTTTGTGGATTCTATAAATGTTTTGCAGATATCGGTTGCAGAGTAACCGCTCGCTATTCCTGCAAAAATCATCATCATCAGGAACATGGCCGCAATCTCATCGATATACCATCCTAACTGTGTTGTACCGTAGAGCAGGCTGCCAAGTGTTGCGAAGAAAATAAGAAGACAGATTTTCTGTCTTGTATTCATTTTAGCTCCGGTCAGCTCATCCAGGCTCTTTCTCTGGACGAATTCACTCTCCACACCGTACATAATCGACTTTGTCGGATCGGCTTTTACTTTACGGGCATAATTCATGATATAGAGAATTGCCGCCAATTCAAATACAACCAGAATTACAACGCGCAGGCCCAGTCCCGAGAACATCTCCACACCGGCCACATCCTGGGCGATACCAATCGTATAGGGGTTAAATGTACCTGATGCGTATCCGATAATCACACCCAGGCAGACAATCGCACCTCCGACTACAATATCATATCCCAGCGCCACCGAAATTCCAACGAAAACCGGAAAAAGACCGTAAACCTCTTCAAAAATTCCAAGGGTCGAGCTTAAAGCTCCAAGCACAATCATCGTAATCGGAATCATGAGCTGAACCTTTTTGCCCACCAGACGCACCAGCGTTCCCAGAGCCGCATCCATTGTTCCGTTCTTCACCAGCATATAGACAAAGCCGTATGCAAAGATAATCAGGAACATGATATTGGCGGCATCCACATATCCGCGCTGCAGTGAAAGGAAAATGTCAAAAAATCCCGGCGCCTTGATATCCACAAATTCAAAACTTCCCGGAACTACGATCATCTTTCCGCTGACCGGGTCTTCCACTCTCTGATACTGACCGGCCGGAATAATGTGGGTGAGAACCGTCATAATCACAAGTATCGTTATCAGTATAACATACGTGTGGGGCATCTTCACCCGTTCAAACCATTTCTTCTTCTCTGTTACTTCATTCATACTTCATTCCTCCTAAAATTACAAAAATCGACATTTCTGTTGTTGCTATTATAAAGCTTCAAGTAACTTGAATGTCAATAGGTTTGAGTGTATAATAGATTTAACGGAGGTTGGGAGGACGCGTCCGGAACGGACCATGTCCGGTGTAGTGGGGGCTACCTGAGTCTTCCGTCCCCGGTTTGGAGGTTGTCGTGACGGGAAATCCGGCCGGAATGAATACTTACGGGGACCGTTTGCACTTATGGAAGTGCTGAGTGGCCTCGACAAGGTCCGCCCCGCACTTAACGCGTGAGACATTCAGCGGCCGCAGGCCAGTGGACGGGGCTGATACACCTGGCGGAGTCTTTCGTCCCGGAGATAACCTTCCTTTGGGGCGGAGGAGAAGATATAGTCTGCGGATGCCTTTGGAATCCATCGCTGATTTGCGAGGTTCTGTCGAGCTTAGCAGCGTGATGCATTCCACCGAGTGAAAACGTGCTCCGCAGACTATATCTTCTCCTCCGCCCCAACTCACAACAATCTCCCCCCCGGGACGAAAGACTCATAAAACCATCCCGCCGCCCCGTCCGCTGGCCTGCGGCGGCGTCCTCACCTGTTTAACTAAATCTCCACAGAAAGGAACCCCATGGAAAAATATCTCTCAATCGGTGAAGTTTCACGCTTACTGGACATCCCTGAGTCCACACTCCGCTTCTGGCAGGACAAAGGAATTTTCTCTGTTGAAAAGGGCGAAAATAATTACAGGCAGTACACGGTCTATGATTTGACCAATATCGCAGAGATTGCCTTCTACCGCAACCTTGGAATGCCCGTCCGGCAGATGGGACGTTTTAATCAGTTCTGTCTTGAAGATTATGACAAGGTTCTCGGTTCCGTCAAAGACACACTGCAGGCCAAAATAGAAATGTATACCGCCATGTATGAATCTGCCTGTCTGAAAAGCGAACATATCAAAAGCATACAATACTTGAAAACCGTAGACTATACGTACGAAAAAGTTCCCTTCGGCACTCTTGTCCGCTTTGAATACAGCGACCGTGAGCAATTGATCCGGTATACACAAAATCCCTCTCTTTACGTTCGTCTGATGGATTCCCGCGATCCGGAGCATGATAAGAACGACATCCGGGGAATTATTGTTTCTTCCGTCCGGGAACATGATACGCTGATTTGGCAGAAAAAGAAAGACAGTCTCTATGCCGTCTTTCTGATTGAGGAAATCGCTTCCGAAAATTATATAAACGATATATCCAAAAAGCTCGGCACACTTCAGAAAAAACACAAGACAGGGATTCTCCTGGCCAATTTCCTGCTGGGAGAAACGGTGGATGGAAAGCGGATTGATTATCTCAAAGCATACGTTGAGATTCTTGATTCCTGATTTATAATTTCCACGACGGCGTGATTTTTGAACGATAACCCGCACACTCCGCGAACATGTCACCGTTTTCAAGCAAAAAGGCATGCACTGTTCTGCCGCAGCAGTCAGTGCATACCTCATATTCAGGTCATTCTCTATGTCAGTTAAATTTTCTAGTATATAATCTTGTAGTTGTCAGATCCCTCGCCGTTGATTACGTAATATGCGGTATTTTCTTCCGGTTTTACATAAATTTCAACAGTCTTGATATCTGTCTCTTTGTGTCCTGCTGCCACATAAGCTTTTTTAGCCGCTGCGACAAGTTTTTCCACTTCTGCTTCTTTTCCTGCGTACTGTACATATACGGCAGTTTTAATTTCTTTCTTCACAGGAGCTTTTTTAGCAGGAGCTTTTTTAGCCGGAGCTTCTTTCTTGGGTGCAGCCGCCTTCTTTGGTGCAGCCGTCTTCTTCGGTGCAGCTTCCTTCTTTGGTTCTTCAGCCTTTACTTCCGGTGTCTTCACAATTTCTTTCACTTCCGGCGCAGCGGCTTCCGGTGCTGCTTCCTTTACCTCTGCTACAGGTTTTGCAGTCTCATTAACAACTGCCGCCTTTGTCTCAGTTTTCTTTGTTGCTGCCATCTACTTTTCCTCCTCAAATCAACTTATAAACAAACTTGCTCTGCTGCATTAATCTGCTGTTGTCGATTGAGGGAATTATAAGCCCAATTTTGCTTTTTGTCAACCTGGGAGAGCCTTCCATTCGACAGGCTTGTCCCCAAAAAGCCTTGAAAACACTGTATTTTTCTGTCACTATCCGCGGACAGCTCCCGTATTTTTATTTAAATATTACTAAATAAATCTGCCAGAACCCTGTCAAAGTAACAATACCAACCAAAATTGGCGTAATGTAACGAATCGCTATAATCCAGAGCTTTTTCAGCTTAAACGGCACACCGTCCCTCTCTATTTCGCTGATCAGATACTCCGGATGCCATTTCCAGCCAACATAGTAACACATGGTGAGTCCTCCCAGAGGAAGCAGGATGTTGTCCGTAATGATTCCGAAAAAATCAAAAACACTGTATTTGAGAATTGTAATATCTCCCAATACGCCAAAAGAGAGCGCACTTGGAATCCCAACAAGGAAAATAGCGCTTCCGATTATAACCGTGGCTTTGCGCCGGGACCATCTGAGCGTGTCAATTGCAAATGAAACCGGAACCTCCAGAAGCGCTATCGCGCTTGTTACCGCCGCAAAGAATACAAGGGCAAAGAAAAGGAATGCAAAGATAGGGCCTCCTTTAAT
>PPYF01612359.1_pt1 | contig 24453 bp, 20 predicted proteins | sample 1559871 | NCBI WGS metagenome assembly PPYF01 (sample SAMN08240021, study PRJNA423297) | Human gut metagenome, whole genome shotgun sequencing project. | reverse complement strand
AACCGGTGGTGCGCCTGAACGTGGAATCGCGCGGAGATATTCCGTTGATGGAAGCGCGAACGCGCACTCTTCTGGCGTTGCTGAATCAGTAATGCCGGTGCTTCCTTTGCCCGGTTATGGGCCAAAGGCGACTAACAGGAACCACGATGACACATCTAAAGAAGCGCGAACGCGCCAAAACCAATGCGTCGTTAATTTCGATGGTGCAACGTTTTTCGGATATCACCATCATGTTTGGCGGGCTATGGGTAATCTGCGAATTAAGCGGTTTGCCTTTCCTGTACATGCACTTGCTGGTGGCGTTGATCACGCTGGTGGTTTTTCAGATGCTCGGCGGGATAACGGATTTTTATCGCTCATGGCGCGGCGTCAAAATATCCACTGAGCTGGTGCTGTTGCTGCAAAACTGGACGCTGAGCCTGATTTTTAGCGCAGGTTTAATTGCCTTTAATAACGATTTCGATAACCGTCTTGCGGTCTGGCTGGCGTGGTATCTGCTGTCAAGCGTGGGTCTGGTGTTGAGCCGTTCGTTTATTCGCTACGGTGCGGGATGGCTGCGTAATCGCGGTTACAACACCCGCCGGGTAGCGGTGGCAGGCAACCTGCCCGCCGGGCAAATGCTACTGGACAGCTTTCGCCATGAACCGTGGCTGGGGTTTGAAGTAGCCGGTGTCTATCACGATCCTGTTCCAGGGAAAAACTCCCGCGACTGGGCCGGGAATCTGCAACAACTGGTGGATGACGCTAAAGCTTCACGCATTCATAACGTCTATATCGCTATGTCGATGAACGATGGCGCCAGTGTGAAAAAACTGGTGCGCGATCTGGCCGACACGACCTGCTCAGTGATCCTCATCCCCGATGTCTTTACCTTCAACATCCTGCATTCACGGATTGAAGAGATGAACGGTGTTCCGGTGGTGCCGCTGTATGACACGCCGCTCTCGGGCATTAACCGTCTGTTGAAGCGTGCGGAAGATATCGTGCTGGCCTCGCTGATCCTGCTGCTGATTTCCCCGGTGCTGTGTGGCATTGCGTTACTGGTGAAACTGACCTCAAAAGGACCGGTAATTTTCCGCCAGACCCGTTACGGCATGGATGGGAAGCCGATCAAAGTCTGGAAGTTTCGTTCAATGAAAGTGATGGAAAACGACGCGGTGGTGACGCAGGCGACGCAAAACGACCCACGCGTGACGCCGGTGGGGAATTTTCTGCGCCGGACGTCGCTGGATGAGTTACCGCAGTTTATTAACGTGCTGACGGGAGGGATGTCTATCGTCGGGCCACGTCCGCACGCGGTGGCGCATAACGAACAGTACCGCCAACTGATTGAGGGTTACATGTTACGTCATAAGGTGAAGCCGGGCATTACCGGTTGGGCGCAAATCAACGGCTGGCGGGGGGAAACCGATACGCTGGAAAAAATGGAAAAACGTGTGGAATTTGACCTCGAATATATTCGCGAGTGGAGCTTATGGTTCGATATCAAAATTGTTTTTCTGACGATATTTAAAGGCTTTGTGAACAAAGCGGCGTATTAACATGAGCTTACGAGAAAAAACACTGAATGGCGCGAAGTGGTCGGCAATTGCCACGGTGATCATTATTGGCCTCGGACTTATCCAGATGACCGTCCTGGCGCGGATTATTGATAATCACCAGTTCGGGTTGTTAACCGTGGCGCTGGTGATCATTGCGCTGGCCGACACGTTGTCTGACTTTGGCATTGCCAACTCCATTATTCAGCGCAAAGAGATTGGCTACCTTGAACTGACCACCTTGTACTGGCTCAATGTCGGACTCGGTATTGTGGTATGCGTGACGATGTTTCTGCTTAGCGAGACAATTGCCAACGTACTCAATAACCCCGAACTGGCTCCGCTCATCAAAACGTTATCACTGGCGTTTGTGGTGATACCGCACGGCCAGCAGTTTCGCGCGCTGATGCAAAAAGAACTGGCCTTTAACAAAATCGGCATGATTGAGACCAGTTCGGTGCTGGCCGGCTTTACCTTTACCGTGGTGAGCGCCCATTTCTCGCCGCTCGCGCTGACGGCTATTCTTGGGTATCTGGTGAACAGTACGCTACGTACGCTGCTGTTCGGCTATTTTGGTCGCCAGATTTACCGTCCGGGGCTGCATTTCTCGCTGGCTTCCGTTTCGTCAAACCTACGTTTCGGCGCATGGCTGACGGCGGATAGCATTATTAATTATATCAATACCAATCTTTCTACGCTGGTGCTGGCCAGAACGTTGGGGGCAAGCGTCGCGGGGGGATTCAATCTTGCCTGGAACGTGGCGGTTGTACCGCCAATCAAACTGAACCCGATCATTACCCGCGTTCTGTTTCCGGCGTTTGCCAAAATTCAGGACGACAGCGAAAAACTGCGGGTGAATTTTTACAAACTGCTGTCAGTGGTCGGGATCATCAATTTTCCGGCGCTGCTGGGATTAATGGTGGTAGCGAACAATCTGGTGCCGCTGGTATTTGGCGAGAAGTGGAACGGTATCGTCCCCGTCCTGCAACTGTTGTGTATTGTCGGGCTACTGCGCTCTGTCGGGAATCCGATCGGTTCACTGCTGATGGCGAAGGCGCGGGTTGATATCAGCTTCAAATTCAATGTGTTCAAAACCTTTCTGTTTATTCCGGCCATTTTCATCGGTGGACATCTGGCGGGGGCGACAGGCGTGACGCTGGGCTTTTTGCTGGTTCAGGTGATTAACACCATCCTCAGTTATTTCGTGATGATCAAACCTGTTCTGGGTTCCAGCTACCGTCAGTACATGCTCAGTCTGTGGCTACCGTTGTATCTCTCCTTGCCAACCGTTGTTGTGAGCTATGCGCTGGGTTTTACCCTGCGCAACCAACTGCCGTTAAGCGCGGTGCTGGGGTTGCAAATCGCGGCGGGAACGCTGGCGTTTACGGTGATGATTGTGCTGTCGCGCCATCCGCTGGTGGTGGAAATAAAACGCCAGCTCTGTCGCAGTGAAAAAATGAAAACCTTGCTCCGTGCAGGATAAGAACAACGCTTTAAGAGGTCATAATGAAACTATTAATTTTGGGCAACCATACCTGCGGGAACCGAGGGGATAGCGCTATTCTGCGCGGTTTGCTGGATGCCATTAACGCGCAGCGTCCCGAGACTGAAGTCGATGTTATGAGCCGCTACCCGGTAAGCTCCTCATGGTTACTCAATCGTCCGGTGATGGGCGATCCGTTATATTCGCAGATGAAGCAACACAACAACGCCGCGGGCGTGATGGGTCGGGTGAAGAAAGTCTTGCGCCGTCGCTATCAGCACCAGGTGCTGCTCTCGCGCGTCACCGACTCCGGTAATCTGCGCAACATCGCTATCGCCCAGGGATTTACCGATTTTGCCCGTTTACTGTCGCGCTATGACGCCATCATCCAGGTCGGCGGATCGTTTTTTGTTGATTTGTATGGCGTGCCGCAGTTCGAACATGCCCTGTGTTCATTTATGGCGAAAAAACCGCTGTACATGATTGGGCACAGCGTGGGGCCATTCCAGGATGAGCAGTTTAATCAACTGGCAAACTACGTTTTTGGCCACTGTAACGCGCTGATTTTGCGCGAATCAGTTAGTCTGGAACTGATGAAACGCAGCGCAATAACCACGGAAAAGGTAGAGGCAGGCGTGGATACCGCCTGGCTGGTCGACAATCATCATGAGGATTTTGAGCCAGGCTATGCCGTACAGCACTGGTTGCAAATGGTGGCAAAGCAGAAGACTGTGGCCATTACTTTGCGTGAGCTGGCGCCCTTTGATAAGCGTCTGGGGACGACGCAACAGGCTTATGAACAAGCCTTTGCCGGGGTAGTGAACCGCATTCTCGATGAAGGGTACCAGGTGATAGCGTTGTCAACCTGTACCGGTATCGATAGTTACAACAAAGATGACCGTATGGTGGCGTTGAACCTGCGTCAGCATGTTAACGACCCGGCCCGTTATCATGTGGTAATGGATGAACTCAACGACCTTGAGATGGGAAAAATTCTCGGGGCATGCGACCTGACGGTGGGCACTCGCCTGCACTCAGCTATCATTTCGATGAATTTTATGACGCCCGCTATCGCCATTAACTATGAGCATAAATCGGCAGGGATCATGCAGCAACTGGGGCTACCGGAGATGGCCGTCGATATACGCCATTTGCTGGATGGCAGCCTCGAGGGCAAAGTCGCCGATATTCTCGGACAGCTTCCTGACCTGAACATACGGGTAGGGGACGCGGTTAGGCGTGAACGCGAACGTGGGGTGCGTATGGTGCAGTCGGTATTAACGCGCATTGAGGGGGAAAAATGAAGATTGGTTTTTTCCTGCTTAAATTTCCACTCTCTTCAGAGACCTTCGTATTAAATCAGATCACTGCGTTCATCGACATGGGCTATGAGGTGGAGATTGTCGCGATGCATAAGGGCGATCTTGAAAATACGCATGCCTCATTTAATACCTACCAATTGGGCGACAAAACGCGCTGGTTGCTGAATGAACCGGACGGCAAACTGGCAAAGCTCAAATTCAGGGCGGCGGCTGCATTGCAGGGCATCACCCGCGTAGCCACCTGGAAAGCGCTGAATATCTCTCGCTATGGCGACGAGGCGCGCAATTTGATTTTGGCGGCTATTTGCGGTGGGAATCCGCAGGCATTTCAGGCGGATGTCTTTATTGCGCACTTTGGCCCGGCAGGCGTGACGGCTGCCAAATTGCGTGAGCTGGGAATGATCCGCGGGAAAATAGCCACGGTATTTCATGGGGTTGATGTTTCGCATCGGGACGTATTGGCCCGCTATACCCCCGAATATCAGCAGCTGTTTCAGCGCGGTGACTTGATGCTGCCCATCAGCAATCTCTGGGCCGGACGTTTAAAAAACATGGGATGTCCGCCGCAGAAAATTGCCGTCTCGCGTATGGGAATCGATATGACGCGCTTTACCCCGCGCCAACTGAAATCGCCAGCCGCGCCGTTGGAGATTATTTCTGTCGCTCGCTTAACCGAGAAAAAAGGGCTGCACGTCGCTATCGAAGCCTGCCGGCAGTTGAAAGAGCAGGGCGTCTTATTTCGCTATCGCATTCTTGGCATTGGTCCCTGGGAACGTCGTCTGCGGACGCTGATCGAACAATACCAACTCGATGATGTGATTGAGATGCCCGGCTTTAAACCCAGTCATCAGGTGAAGGAGATGCTTGAGCAAGCAGATGTATTTCTGCTGCCTTCGATTACCGGCAGGGATGGCGATATGGAGGGGATCCCGGTAGCGCTGATGGAGGCGATGGCGGTGGGGATCCCGGTTATTTCGACGGTTCATAGCGGGATCCCTGAGCTGGTGGAGTCGGGTAAATCTGGCTGGCTGGCACCGGAAAACGATGCCCAGGCGTTGGCTGAACGGTTAGCGGCATTCAGCCTGCTCGACAGTGAACAGGTGCAGCCGATTGTGCAATGCGCGCGAGAAAAAATTGAAGCTGAATTTAATCAGTTAGCGATCAATAAACAGTTAGCCAGCCTGCTGCAAACGATGTAAATCGAGGTTGTATGTCAGAGAAAAAACTCTCACGTCGTAGTTTTCTGGCGGCAGGCTCTGCGCTTGTCGTGCTGCACTCTCCCATTAGCCGGGCGCTTGAATCATCTGGCAGCGTCAATATTCAGGATTACAACCCAAAGGATTGGGTCGCATCTTTCAGGCAGGCATTCACGGAAGGGCAAACGGTAGTCGTACCCGAAGGGCTGGAATGTAAGAATATCAATACCGCGATTGTTATTCCGCCAGGCAAAACGCTATCCGTTCAAGGCCGCATCAGCGGCAATGGGCGTGGGCGCTTTGTTCTGCAGGATGGATGCAAGGTCATGGGCGAGCAGGGCGGTAGCCTGAGAAACGTTACTCTCGATGTGCGGGGTTCGGACTGCGTGATAAAAGGGATTGCCATGAGTGGTTTTGCTCCGGTGACGCAAATCTACATTGGCGGCAAAACCTCAGGGCTGATGCGCAATCTGACGATCGATGATATTACCGTTACGCGCGCTAACTATGGGATCCTGCGTCAGGGCTTTCATAACCGCATGGACGGCGTAAAGATCACGAACAGTCGTTTTAGCGATTTGCAGGGTGACGCTATCGAGTGGAATGTGGCGATAAATGACAGCAATATCCTCATTTCTGATCATGTTATCGAACGTATCAACTGTACTAACGGCAATGTGAACTGGGGTATCGGTATCGGGCTGGCGGGGAGTACTTATGACAATAGCTATCCCGAGGAACTGGCGGTAAAAAACTTTGTGGTGGCGAACATCACCGGTTCCGACTGCCGACAGTTAGTCCATGTGGAGAACGGCAAACATTTTGTCATTCGTAATATTACCGCGCGAAATATCACTCCGGATTTCAGTAAGAAAGCGGGCATTGATAATGCAACGGTCGCGATTTATGGGTGTGATAATTTCGTTATTGATAATATCAATATGGAGAATAGCGCCGGTATGCTCATTGGCTATGGCGTCATCAAAGGACGATATTTATCCATTCCGCAAAACTTTAAATTAAATAATATTCATCTGGATAACTCAAAACTGGAATACAAATTACGCGGCATGCAGATATCCTCGGGCAATGCCACGTCATTTGTAGCCATCACTAATGTGGCGATGAAGCGGGCCACGCTGGAGTTGCACAACCAACCGCAACACCTTTTCTTACGTAACATCAAGGTTATGCAGCAATCCACGACGGGACCTGCGCTAAAGATGCATTTTGATCTGCGCCAGGATGTACGCGGTAAATTTATGGCTAAACAGGATACATTGCTATCGCTGGCGAATATCCATGCAGTAAACGAAACCGGGCAAAGTTCAGTTGACATTGACCGTATAAACCATCAGGTGGTTAATGTTGAAGCGGTGAATTTCCGACTACCGGGACAGGGGAGGTAACCCCACCATAATCTTACTGGATATCATTGGCTAAAAGATTATAATCTCTCGATTACTGTTAAAGCTGGGGCTGGGCGGCGTTGACTACTCAGGGAAGATGCTCATCTTTATCATATGATTCTTGTATTTTGAACAGACAAAGTGATTTATGAACGATAAAGTTTTGCTCATTGGTGCCTCCGGATTCGTGGGGACCAGACTCCTTGAAACGACTGTTGCTGATTTTGATATCAAGAATCTGGATAAACAGCAGAGTCATTTCTATCCGCAGATCACCCAAATTGGCGATGTTCGCGATCAACAAATACTGGATCAGGCGCTTTCTGGCTATGACACAGTCGTTTTGTTAGCGGCTGAACACCGTGATGATGTCAGTCCAACTTCACTCTACTATGACGTGAATGTTCAGGGGACGCGCAATGTATTGGCTGCTATGGAGAAAAATGATGTAAAGAATATCATTTTCACCAGTTCTGTCGCGGTCTATGGCCTGAATAAAACTAATCCTGATGAAAATCATCCGCACGACCCTTTCAACCATTACGGTAAAAGTAAGTGGCAAGCGGAAGAGGTCCTCCGTGAATGGCATGCTAAAGCGCCTGACGAGCGTTCGCTGACAATTATTCGTCCAACCGTTATCTTTGGTGAGCGCAACCGCGGCAACGTTTATAACCTGCTCAAGCAGATTGCAGGCGGTAAGTTTATGATGGTTGGGGCTGGTACGAATTATAAATCAATGGCTTATGTGGGTAATATTGTTGAGTTTATCAAATATAAACTGAAGAATGTTGCAGCTGGTTACGAGGTTTATAATTATGTTGATAAGCCCGATCTCAATATGAATCAATTGGTTACGGAAGTCGAACAGAGCTTAAGTAAAAAAATCCCCTCAGCACACTTACCTTACGCCTTAGGCATGTTAGGCGGTTATTGCTTTGATATTTTGGGCAAAGTGACCGGTAAAAAATATGCAGTCAGCTCTGTGCGCGTGAAGAAATTCTGTGCCACAACGCAATTTGATGCAACGAAAGTCCACTCATCAGGTTTTGTGGCGCCGTACACGCTATCTCAGGGGTTGGACCGCACCTTAAAATACGAATTTTTGCATGATAAGAAAGATGACATTACGTTCGTCTCTGAGTGATTATTTTTGCGGTTAACATCCGGGACGTAGTTAGCAATGATTTTTCGGAAACGGTATAATAAATGGTGATTTCAGCACGTTTCCGAAGAATCCGAGTTCACCTCTGTGCTGGTGAAGTGTAGTGTTTGCATTCGGTTTACCTTAACCAGTCATGTTGCCTGCCACGAAGGCAATCCCTAAAGAGATGCTGCCGATCGTAGACAAGCCGATGATTCAATACATTGTCGACGAGATTGTAGCTGCTGGCATTAAAGAAATCGTTCTGGTAACGCATGCGTCAAAGAATGCAGTAGAAAACCACTTCGATACATCTTATGAACTCGAATCGTTGCTTGAGCAGCGCGTCAAGCGCCAGTTGCTGGCTGAAGTGCAGTCCATCTGTCCTCCAGGCGTGACTATCATGAACGTTCGCCAGGCGCAATTACTCGGTCTTGGTCATTCAATTCTTTGTGCTCGCCCAATTATCGGGGACAACCCGTTCGTCGTCGTATTACCGGACGTCGTTCTCGATACCGCAAGTGCGGACCCTCTGCGCTACAATCTGGCAGCCATGGTTGCTCGTTTTAATGAAACCGGGCGCAGTCAGGTGCTGGCTAAGCGTATGGATGGCGATCTGTCCGAGTACTCGGTTATTCAGACCAAAGAGACTTTGGACAACGAAGGTAAAGTCAGCCGTATCATTGAATTCATTGAGAAACCAGATCAGCCGCAAACGCTGGATTCCGATCTGATGGCGGTAGGGCGCTATGTGCTTTCGGCTGATATTTGGTCTGAATTAGAGCATACACAACCTGGCGCGTGGGGACGTATTCAGTTAACAGATGCGATTGCAGAACTGGCGAAAAAACAGTCTGTCGATGCCATGTTAATGACGGGCGACAGTTACGACTGCGGTAAAAAAATGGGCTATATGCAGGCGTTCGTTAAGTATGGTTTGCGTAATCTGAAGGAAGGGGCGACGTTTCGTAAGAGTATTGAGAAACTATTAGGCGAATAGATCTCAAAGAGGTCCTTGCGAATAACCTTGAATAAACAAAGCGGTAGTGAACACTCCGAACCGTAGCCTGGCTGCGAAGGGGAGAGCACTACCGTTTTTTTTGTACAATTTCCTAAACAAAGTTGATTTAGGAAAAAACAGTAAGAATGTAGTATTCTTCTTGTTTAGTAAAGTATTCGATAAGAAAATTAAAGCTTGGCTTTACAATGCTCTATACATGAGCCAAACATTGACGAGATATGTGTAAGTATGCTGGTAGCTTTTGAGCCAGGGGCGGTAGCGTGCTTTAAGATGATGACCAAAAACTACAATAGATATTAGCAACATATCGGAATTATATAATCAACTAACCTTAATATTAAAAGAATACATGAAAAAAATAGCTTTTATAGTAACTAAGTCTGAAATTGGCGGAGCGCAGACTTGGACAAATGAGATGATGAAATTAGTTAAAAATGAAGCTTCTGTTTATTTAATAACCTCAGAGGACGGGTGGTTAACGGAACAGGGTAACTTCGATAAGCTCTTCATTTTACCTCAACTGAAAAAACACTTCAGTTTAATGGGGTACATTGCTTTACTTAAATATATAAGAAAGGAACATATTACAGTCATGGTAGCAAGTTCAGCGAATGCTGGTATTTACTCCAGAATGGCAAGATTTGTTTCCAGGTTTAAATGTATATATGTTTCACATGGCTGGTCATGTATATATAATGGAGGAGCTCTTAAATCTGTATTTATAAAAATAGAAAAATATCTGTCATATATAACGGATGTTATTTGGTGTGTATCCCAGAGTGATGAAGATAAAGCCCAAAAGATAATTGGGATTAATCGCTGTAAAATTACGACATTGACAAATTCAGTAATGCAAGTGAATGCGAAGGAATATGATGTCTGTCATAAGAAAATTATCTTTGTGGGTAGGCTTACATATCCCAAAAGACCTGATTTACTTATTAATGTTGTAGCAAAACATCCGGATATGAAATTGGACATAATTGGTGGAGGTGAATACCTAAATTCTTTAAAAGAAAGTAGCCAAAATTTCTCTAATATCAATTTTCTGGGGGAGGTAAAAGGTTTTAGTAACTATTCGGATTATGATCTTTTTGTGTTAATTTCTGATAGCGAAGGATTGCCAATGTCTGGTTTAGAAGCTCATACAGCGGGGATCCCACTTGTCTTAAGTAATGTTGGTGGATGTGGTGAGTTAATCGAAGGGAATGGTTTGCTTGTAGCCAATAATGAAGAGGATATTGAACGTAGCATCATAAGCATATTTGATAAATATGAAGATTTCTTACATAAGTCACGAGAAGTCAAAGGTAAGTTTGTATTCGATTCGTATGCAGAAAAATACAAAAAATTGATTCTTGAATGATTTTCATATTTTTATACAGTGATATTTAGAATAGTCATTCTATTTGGTGAAATTCCTGAGTTTATAACTATTTAATGTAACCCTCCAGCTATACTAATGGTCTCTTTTTGCCGCGCAATATTAATTTTTTCTGAGGGTTTTATCTGTTGCCATTCTATTATGGGCTTAAAGTTCATGGGTGTTTTTATGTAGGACCATTATTAGAATGATTATTACAACAAAATGATAGGCTGGTAGTATATGTTTAAGCGTGCTTTCTTTTCTTCAGATATTTTTAAAAATATCATATGGCTTATTGCTGAAAAAATGTACTTCGTTATTCTTGTTTTTCTTAGCGAAGCAATGATAAGTAGAAGCCTTGGTGTAACGGATTACGGTAAATGGGTTTACTCAGTAAACTGGGTGGTGGTTGTATCATCCGTAGCACTTGTCGCGGGTAGTGAAGTTCTGATTCCTGCATTAAGTCGCCATAAAAAAGTAGTAAGTGAACTTGTAAGCGCAGCTTTTCTCATAAGGATGATGGGAGCTATATTGGCTTTCATATTTATATGGTCATATGCTTCATTTTTCATTCTTGATGAGGAAATAAAACGGATACTATATTGTTTATCATTTGTTTTGCTATTAAATGAACCTTTTGGTGTTGTTACGAATTATTATCAATCTCTAATAAAGATAAAAAGGGCGGTACTAAGTCGTTGTATAGCTTTGGCTGTTCGTGTTTTTTTTGTTGTAATTGCTGTTCATACGGCAAATAACTATTATATATATATATCGCGAAGCGCAGAAACGTTGTCCCTGGCATTATTTTTGGGAGGGATTTTTTGGTTTTCTAAACTTAAAATATCGTTTAATCCAAAGATTTTGAAAATAGTCTTTTTTAGGGGTATTAAACTATGGCTACCTCTCGTAACCATGATGATTTATCTTCGGGTTGACCGATTTTTTATCGAGCATTATTTATCGTATGATTATCTTGCAATTTATGGTGTATCTGTACAGTTTTTGGAGCAGGCCTTTTTACTTTTAAGTATTATTGTCCAGTCTGTAGCCCCGAGATATTTATTTGCAACAGTTGATCGTATAACATTAAAAATCAATGTTAAAAAGTGCATATGGGTTGTAGTTGCAGTTTCAGCTGCAATTCAACTTGGTTGCTTGTTAGTTTTGGATAAATTAATATTACTGATATTTGGTGTTAAATTTCAAATGTCAGCGCAAATGGCATTGATGTTGCTGCCAGCAATTACATGCTATGGCATAGACCTTGTTTTGATGCAAATTATGTATAGGCTAAGGGAGAATGGATTTATACTCTTCAAATGGACTTTTATGATGGTTTTGTCATGTACATCTTATTATATTTGGCTTGGTCTCATGGGGCAAAAAAGCATCTATGTTGTTTATAATTTGAACTATTTAATTATGGTGATTTTGACCTCTGTTTATTATACGATTCTAATGAGAAGAACAAAATGCTAAAATCAAAGATGATTTTAAGGAACAATGGTCGATTACATGATTATTAATTCTATATTTATCATGGTTGCTTTCTTTTCTCTACTCGAACTATTCTGTAATAAAAAAAGTCTCACATTATTTCTAATTCCTTTAATCGCCATGGCCACATTGGTCAGTGTTAGAAGTATCGGTGGTACTGATTATGATGTATATAAATTATATTTTGAATCAATACCTGATGCCATTTATTCATATGGTATTGGTTATTATAGTTTAAACTATATTACAAAATATCTCTTTAATGATTTTAATATGCTAATCGCTATTTCTGGCATGAGTGCTGTTCTCATGCAGGGGTGGTATTTCTATAGAAATTCAGATAAACCAACTTTATGTTTGATGATGTTTTATGCAGTGGGTTTTATCTGGCTTGATATGGTTTTGATTAGACAGTCAATAGCTGCAGGTTTATTGTTGATTGCTGCAGACTGTTTCTTTAAAAGAAAAGTCATTTTGGCTATTATATCTATTATAGTTGCAACTATGTTCCATGAGGTTGCAATTATAATTGCGTTGGCAGGTGTTGTATTATATAAAATAGACTCAAAACATTATGTTAAGATTCTTCTTGTAAGTATTTTTTCATTATGGTGGCTGAAGATGGTTGTCGTCTATCTCAATCAGAGCATCCTTCATAATGGGAATATTGAGGCATACTTGAATGAACCATCTTTTATTAGTGGTTCTTTATTGATTGATTTTATTTTTACCTGTTTTATATATTTTCTATCAAGAAGTCAGAAAGGCCTTATACATGCCAAGGAATATAAAATATATCAGATTATAATTTTCCTTGGTATAGGTATATTAATTATTTCATATTTGTTACCTGTCATGGCTAGGTTAAGTGAATATATTAAATTTTTCTATATATTAATGACTGTGAGCTATATATCAAGGCAAGACAGGGCTGTAAATAAAATGCTTATATTTATAATTTTATTTATCTACTGTGTTGTTAGATTGAATCTTTTCTTAACACAGTTTGATGGCGGATTTATCTATAGATCTTATATTGCCTAGATAAATAATAATTTTGCGCTTTTAGAGGTGTCATTGATGATTACGGTATTAACACCAGCATATAATAGAGCCAGCACACTTGATAATTTGTATGAGTCACTACAACATCAAACCAGTAAAAATTTTGAGTGGGTTATTATTGATGATGGGAGTACTGACAATACTTTAGATAAAATTGAAAATTACAAGAAAAAAGCGGATTTTGAAATAATATCTGCTTCACAAGTTAATCAGGGAAAACCAAGTGCTATAAATCATGGGTGTAAACTTTCACGACGTGAGTTTATTTTCATTGTAGATAGTGATGATTGTTTAACTTATGATGCGATTGAATGGTTACTGAAAGGTATTTCTGAAGCTGAGATAAAAGGTATTGAATACTCAGGCGTTGGTTTCAGAAAAAGTGAATTTGATGGCACTCTATCGGGAATATCATTCGATGATAATCCACTTGATTATGCATTATATCTGAATGCGACTGATGCTTCTAATTTGCTTAAGGGTGAAATGGCATTTTGTTTCAAAAGGGATTTAATGCTGAAGATCCCATTTCCATTGCATGCCGGTGAAAAATTTGTACCTGAAGGTTTGATTTGGACACAGATTACGGATTTTGCCTGTGTACGATTCTATATCAATAAAGTTGTTTATCTTTATGACTATCTCGAAGATGGTCTTACTATGAATTTTAAAAAACAACTCAAAAATAATCATCAGGGGTTTTCCGATTATTACAAGAATCAATTTTTCCGTGAAAGGGAGTTTATTAAGAGAGTGAAGATGCTAATCAGATTTATTCAATGTAAGTATTATGGAATCTTAAAATGAAAATCATTCAGATGATCACTGGCCTGGGAATCGGTGGAGCCGAAAAAATAGTCAGTGATCTTTCAGATAAATTAGCAAAAAATAAGCATGAAGTTATAATTATTTCCTTGACTGGAGAGACATTAATGAAAATGCCCTCGGGAGTTAAGGTTATAGAAATGAACATGTCTAAGAACATACTTTCAATAATCAAAACATATTGGAGTGTTCGTCAAATTATAAAAAGGTTTAGCCCCGATGTTGTGCATAGTCATATGTTTCATGCTAATATCTTTGCACGCTTAATTCGTCTTACTTTACCTTTTAAAAGATTAATATCTACAGCGCATAGTAATAATGAAGGCGGCGCTTTGAGGATGTTTGCATACCGAATTACTGATTCGCTGGCTGAGTTATCTACTAATGTAAGTCAAAAAGCAGTTACCGAATTTCTGGCTAAAAAAGCATCGAAGCCTGGACGAATGATATCTATTTATAATGGTGTTGATATTCAAAAATTTTCATATTGTAATGAAAATCGCAATGTGAAAAGGAAATCTCTAAATATAGCTGATGATGCACGCTTAATCATGACTGTTGGAAGACTTACTCAGGCAAAAGACTATCCTAATCTACTTACTGCCTTTGCTGCGCTTGAGTGCAAACATTCTACTTATCTTGCAATAATAGGTGATGGTGAGCTTAATGCTAGTTTGAAGGAATTGGCTGTATCACTAAAAATTGATAAAAATATTATTTGGTTAGGTAAACAGAATAACATTGAGGAGTGGTTATCAGCATGTGATTTGTTTGTTTTGAGTTCTGTTTGGGAAGGTTTTGGCATTGTCCTTGCTGAAGCTATGGCGTGCTCCAGGGTTGTTATTGCTACAAATGTTGGTGGGGTTGAAGAGGTAATTGGTAATATAAATTATTTAGTTCCTCCATCAAGACCGGATTTGCTAATGCATAAAATATCAACAGTGTTGAGTTTAGACACTGAAGATCGTGTGCAAATTGGTATGATGAACAGAGAAAGAATTGAGCGAGAGTTTTCAATTGATAATATAGTGATGCTGTGGGAGTCTATCTACTTTGAAACAAGCGTGATTAACTAGAACTCTCTTAAACTATATTCACGTCACTAGCCTAAACGCCAATTTAGTAATGCTATTATTTATGATTCATAAATCTTGATTTTTTTTGGGGGGGATATGATAACTTCTTTGGATAAAGTTGATTTAAAATTAATCTCTGAACTTAAAATTTTTTACAAATGTTATTATTCTGAAGATAACAAACTTTTTAATGAGATGTATTTGCCATGGCTCTTGCATAAAAACCCGCATGGCGATGGTATTAGTGTTAACATCAGAATTGAAAATGAACTTGTAGCAAATATGTTTCTGGTGCCTATTAAGTTAATTAAAAATGGTAGAGAAAAATACGCCTACTATGCAACTGATGTTTTAACTCATCCAAATCACCGTGATAAAAATCTTTTTGTAAAACTAATTCGTTGTAGTATAGATTTTTTGAAAGAACAAAACTCTTGTCTTATCGGACATCCAAACAGCAATGCTTTACCTGGATGGAAAAGAACAAAGATGAATTTCCAACCGATTATAAAGTCTTTCCTATCTAAACCATCATTATGCAATAAACGAAAGATTGTCACAGATATCTCACAAGTATCTGCATCAGATAGAAAAGATATAAACGATATTCTTTCTTGCAGTAGTAATCTGATTGTTGATAGTAACATGGATTTTTTAACTTGGCGTTATATCAATCATCCTGTAAGGAAGTATAACGTTGAATTTATTTATGATAAGCATACACTAGTTGGTGTAATCGTTTCTGTGAAGTTTAAAGGCATTATAGATAGAGTTATTCATTACATTGCAGCTTCTGGGGCTGAGGGTAAGGTTTTTAACTCTAAACCTGTTCCAAGAATATTCTCTTTCAGTGGTATTAAGGATGATGATATTTATAAGAAATATTTCTATGGCAGGCGGATAGGCTCTGAAATAAATTACTTTATGACCGATTATAGTTCAGATTCATCTTGTGCCGATGGCCGTTATATTTCATTTGCTGCTTGTGATAACTGATTATGCGCTTTTTTAAAAAAATTATTTATAAATTATTTGGACAAGATATCTGGCGGATTGGCATCATATCGGGCGACTTTACTCTCGTTTTGAATGGGCAATTGCCAAATCAGAAGATAAGATGGTTTGATATCAATAGTAAAAGTGACTATGAGGCCGATCCATTTATATTTAAACTTTGCAATACATATTATATTGCGTATGAAGAATTTAACTATTTATCAGGTAATGCGAAGCTAAAATGTATAGATCTAAATGGAAGTGAGTTTCCTTTTTTTGATGAAATAAATAACAATATCGGGCATAAATCATTTCCATATGTGTTTGAAGTCGAGGGGGCATTATATTGTCTTCCTGAAGAAGGTGATCGCAATGGTATCTATTTGTACAAGCTTAACAATGCGTTAAATCGCTTTGAGTACGTTAGAGATATCTTACGTGATGATATGTATGTTGACTCTTTTATTCATTATGTAGATGGTGTTTATTATTTATTTACCTCAACTATAAATGACCCTTTTAAGCAGCGGCTATTCTTCTCTGATTCTCTTCATGGTGACTTTATCGAACATCGAATGTCGCCTGTCGCAAAAAACAGCAGAGTTGGACGAAATGGTGGAGGTATGATTTGCTTTGATGGGAAGTTGTACAGAATATCCCAAAACTGTACCGATACTTATGGAGGGAGTCTGGTGGTAAGTGCTGTATCGCAACTCAGCCCAAACGAATATAAAGAAAATGAGTATATGGAAATCCTTCCGCTATCTCCTTATATTAATGGAATTCATACGTTATCGGTAAAAGATAAACATATTGTTTTTGATGGAAAAAAAGTTAAATATAAAGTTAGTAACATATTTAGAAAATTAGCGTACAAGCTCAAAACTAGATTACCATGTAGAAATTAAATCTCAGTGATAAGGGCTGTATAATAATCAACCATCCTAACGATGGTACGTTACGTTAAATATAACCTTAAGTGAACCTATCTCTATTCAGAGACATTAACCTGAGTTAACATCTACCCCACATTCAAGCCGCGCATACCTTGCGCGGTGACCACACCTGACAGGAGTATGTAATGTCTAAGCAACAGATCGGCGTTGTCGGTATGGCAGTGATGGGGCGCAACCTGGCGCTCAACATCGAAAGCCGCGGTTATACCGTCTCTATCTTCAACCGCTCCCGCGAAAAAACTGAAGAAGTTGTTGCCGAGAACCCGGGTAAGAAACTGGTTCCTTATTACACGGTGAAAGAGTTCGTCGAGTCTCTTGAAACCCCACGTCGTATCCTGTTAATGGTGAAAGCGGGCGCAGGCACAGATGCTGCCATCGACTCCCTGAAGCCGTATCTGGATAAAGGCGACATCATCATTGATGGTGGTAACACCTTCTTCCAGGACACTATTCGTCGTAACCGTGAACTGTCCGCAGAAGGCTTTAACTTCATCGGTACCGGCGTATCCGGCGGTGAAGAGGGCGCACTGAAAGGCCCGTCCATCATGCCTGGTGGACAGAAAGAAGCCTACGAACTGGTTGCGCCGATCCTGACCAAAATTGCTGCTGTGGCGGAAGATGGTGAGCCGTGCGTGACCTACATCGGCGCTGACGGCGCGGGTCATTACGTGAAGATGGTTCACAACGGTATCGAATACGGCGACATGCAGCTGATTGCTGAAGCCTATTCTCTGCTGAAAGGTGGCCTGAACCTGTCTAATGAAGAACTGGCAACCACCTTCACCGAGTGGAATGAAGGTGAGCTGAGCAGCTACCTGATCGACATTACCAAAGACATCTTCACCAAAAAAGATGAAGAGGGTAAATACCTGGTTGACGTGATCCTGGACGAAGCAGCGAACAAAGGCACCGGTAAATGGACCAGCCAGAGCTCTCTGGATCTGGGCGAACCCCTGTCGCTGATCACCGAGTCCGTATTCGCGCGTTACATCTCTTCTCTGAAAGATCAGCGCGTGGCGGCATCTAAGGTGCTGTCCGGCCCGCAGGCCAAACTGGCTGGCGATAAAGCCGAGTTCGTTGAGAAAGTGCGTCGCGCGCTGTATCTGGGCAAAATCGTCTCCTACGCGCAGGGCTTCTCTCAGTTGCGTGCTGCGTCTGACGAGTACAACTGGGATCTGAACTACGGCGAGATCGCGAAGATTTTCCGCGCGGGCTGCATTATTCGTGCGCAGTTCCTGCAGAAAATCACGGACGCGTATGCTGAAAACAAAGGCATCGCCAACCTGCTGCTGGCACCGTATTTCAAAAATATTGCCGACGAATACCAGCAGGCGCTGCGTGACGTCGTGGCCTACGCTGTGCAGAACGGTATTCCGGTACCGACTTTCTCCGCTGCTGTAGCCTACTACGACAGCTACCGTTCTGCGGTACTGCCGGCAAACCTGATCCAGGCCCAGCGTGATTACTTCGGTGCGCACACTTATAAACGCATCGATAAAGAAGGCGTGTTCCACACCGAATGGCTGGATTAATCTGAAATAGCCAACTGCTAAAGCCAGGCCCGGAGCGCTCCTCCGGGCTTTTTTATTGTCAAAAAATGGGATTCGGTCAGGTCTGATAGGCGGTGCTATAGCAAATCACGATATACTCATTCAATGCTGAGCCGATCCGCCACAATGCTGGTGGTGTGCTCAACCTCAATGTTTAACTGGAAGAAGTTACAGAGCGAATGAAGATAACTATCTCAGGAACAGGTTATGTCGGCTTATCCAACGGTATTCTGATCGCCCAGCACCATGAAGTGGTTGCTCTGGATATCGTCCCGGCGAAGGTCGAGATGCTGAATCAGAAAAAATCGCCGATTGTTGACAAAGAGATCGAAGAGTACCTGGCGACAAAGCAGCTGAATTTTCGTGCAACGACTGATAAGTATGATGCCTATCGTGATGCGGATTACGTGATCATCGCGACACCGACTGATTACGATCCGAAGACCAACTACTTCAACACCTCCAGCGTCGAGTCCGTTATCCGCGATGTGGTTGCAATTAACCCAAATGCGGTGATGGTCATCAAATCCACCATTCCGGTTGGTTTTACCAATTCAATTAAAGAACAGTTTGGCATTGATAATATTTTCTTCTCGCCTGAGTTCCTGCGTGAAGGTCGTGCGCTATACGACAATTTGCATCCGTCGCGTATCGTTATAGGTGAACGCTCCGAACGTGCAGAACGGTTTGCCGCGCTGTTGCAGGAAGGTGCGGTGAAGAAAGATATTCCGACGCTGTTTACTGACTCTACTGAAGCCGAAGCCATCAAGCTGTTCGCTAATACCTATCTGGCGTTACGCGTGGCCTATTTTAACGAGCTTGATAGCTATGCCGAAAGCCTTGGTCTGAACACCCGGCAAATTATTGAAGGCGTATGTCTGGATCCGCGTATTGGTAATCATTACAACAATCCGTCCTTTGGCTACGGTGGCTACTGCTTACCGAAAGACACTAAGCAACTGTTGGCGAACTACGCATCTGTGCCGAATAACATTATCGGCGCGATCGTCGATGCTAACCGTACGCGCAAAGACTTTATTGCAGATTCCATTCTGGCGCGTAAGCCTAAAGTGGTTGGCGTGTACAGATTAATCATGAAAAGTGGTTCTGATAACTTCCGTGCATCTTCTATTCAGGGGATCATGAAGCGTATTAAAGCCAAGGGCATACCCGTTATTATTTATGAACCGGTCATGGAAGAGGATGAATTTTTCCACTCTCGGGTAGTTCGCGATCTAAACGCGTTTAAAAATGAAGCGGATGTTATTATTTCTAATCGAATGACGTCTGAATTGGCAGATGTTGCAGAAAAAGTATATACCCGCGATTTGTTCGGTAGTGATTAATCATCATCTCGACAAAAAAGGCCTTATTAAAGGCCTTTTTATTTTAAGCAGATTACTCATTAAACTTTGTAGAAATCACGGTACCAGTCAACAAAGTTCTTAACCCCATCTTTAACCGTTGTTGTAGGTTTATAACCAATAACGTCATACAGTGCTTTGGTGTCCGCGCTGGTTTCCAGCACATCACCGGGTTGTAGCGGGAGCATATTTTTTGTCGCGTCGATGCCAAGAGCTTCTTCCAGAGCCTTGATATAATCCATCAGTTCAACCGGTGAACTATTGCCGATATTGTAGATGCAATACGGCGCGGAGCTGGTTGCCGGAGAACCGCTTTCAACAGTCCACTCCCCGTTGGGCGCAGGAATGACATCCTGCAAGCGAATAATTGCTTCTGCGATATCACCAATATAGGTAAAGTCACGCTTCATTTTGCCGTAGTTATAGACGTCAATACTTTTCCCTTCCAGCATCGCTTTGGTGAATTTGAACAGCGCCATATCCGGGCGACCCCACGGACCGTATACGGTAAAGAAACGCAGGCCGGTTGTGGGCAATCCGTACAGATGAGAATACGTATGGGCCATCAGTTCGTTGGCTTTTTTGGTTGCAGCATACAGGGATACGGGGTGATCGACGGAATCATCCGTTGAGAAAGGCATTTTGCGATTCATGCCGTATACCGAGCTGGAAGAGGCATAAAGTAAATGCTGAATTTTATTATGCCGACAACCTTCCAGTATGTTCAGAAAACCTGTGAGATTGGAGTCTGCGTAAGCATGAGGATTTTCGAGTGAATAGCGTACGCCAGCCTGTGCAGCGAGATGGATCACACGATCAAAATGCCCGGATGCGAAGAGTGCTGACATGCTTTCCCGGTCGGCTAAATCACTCTTATGAAACTGGAAGCCGGGGTGTACCAGCAGATCCAGACGGGCCTGCTTAAGACTCACGTCGTAGTAATCGTTCAGATTATCGATACCGACAACTTGATGGCCAGCCTCAAGGAGGCGTTTGCTAACATGGAAGCCGATGAAACCAGCAGCCCCCGTAACCAGGTATTTCATGTTCGTTCCTCTTTTCGGCTAAAAATCAGCCAGGCACTATCTGGTGCGACGAAAAGTGAAATAATACCGTCAGATGGCAAAAAAGCTAATGGTTATCCTTTTTACGCATGCCATTTTTAGTGGTAAGTTAATAAATATTCATGCTGTGAATTTAATTAACAAGAGTGTTGGGCATTTACGCTTGATGACATTTAACCCGCTGTTTGACGCTTTTCCTGCAAAGAGTGGCCTTTCAGTATTGACACTTTTTTTAATTCCTTCCTTTTTTCTCAAGAGACTAAAATACCAATCAAAATCTCTCAATCAATTTGATTTTTTATCATTAATCCTATGGAATTGCTTCAATTTTTAGCTAAACTAATTCAAGTTTAAGTCCTTCCTTCCTTAATTAGGGTATCTATGTCTGTAAGTGATAACAACATGTCCGGGCGCGGTAACGATCCGGAACAGATTGATCTGATTGATTTGCTGATGCAATTATGGCGTGGGAAAGTCACTATCATTGTCGCGATTGTCGTTGCCATTGTTCTGGCGGTGGGCTATCTGGCGGTTGCTAAAGAGAAATGGACCTCTACCGCAATTATTACTCAGCCGGATGTTGGACAAATTGCTACCTATAACAATGCCCTCAACGTGTTGTATGGCACCAACGCACCTAAGGCGACTGAACTTCAGACAAATGTGGTTGGTCGTTTCAGTACCTCTTTTTCTGCCCTGGCAGAAACGCTTGCTAATCAGGAAAAACCACAGAAACTGTCGATTGAGCAGTCTGTTAAAGGCCAACAGCTGCCGTTAGAGGTCTCCTATGTGGCGAGTTCTCCAGAAGATGCTCAGCGTCAGCTGGCTGAATACATTCAACAAACAGATGAAAATGTTGCTAAAGAGCTGGCGCTTGACTTGGCTGATAACATCAAGCTGCAAACCAGTACTCTTGAAGATTCTCTGAAGACTCAGGAAGTGGTCGCTCAGGAACAAAAAGATCTGCGAATTAAGCAAATCCAGGAAGCGCTGCGTTATGCTGAACAGGCTGGTGTGATTAAGCCGCAAATTCAACAAACCCAGGATGTTACGCAGGACAGCATGCTGTTGCTGGGTAGCGATGCTCTGAAATCTATGGTTGAGCACGAGGCTACGCGTCCTTTGATATTGTCTGATAACTACTTCCAGACAAAACAAAAACTGCTTGATATCAGAAATCTTAAGCTTGAAGGGGCAGAGTTGCACTCCTATCGCTACGTGATGAAACCAACGTTACCGATTCGTCGTGACAGTCCGAAAAAAGCCATTACCCTGGTACTGGCCGTTCTGCTGGGGGGAATGATTGGTGCCGGTATCGTGCTGGGGCGAAATGCGCTGCGTGGTTACAAAGCCAGAGCGTAGCAGGTCGAAGGCAGTTTTATTCTGAGCACAAAAAAACCGGGCAGTTCACAGCGCCCGGTTTTTTTTACGTCTGCCGATTACTGATGACGCTTACGTAAGTTCTCAATCACGGTGGTCAGATCAAGCTCCTGATCTTGTAGCAGAACCAGCAGGTGGTACATCAGGTCAGAGGCTTCATTCGTCAGTTCAAAACGATCGTGCACGGTGGCGGCCAGTGCGGTTTCCACGCCTTCTTCCCCCACTTTCTGTGCAATGCGTTTGGTGCCACTGGCATACAGCTTGGCCGTGTAAGAGCTTGCCGGATCGGCGGTTTTACGCTCAGCCAGAAGTTGTTCTAGTTGATACAGGAACAGCCACTGATGACTGGTGTCAGCAAAGCAGCTTGAGGTGCCTTTGTGGCAAGTTGGCCCAATCGGGTTAACCAGCACCAGCAGGGTGTCGTTGTCGCAGTCAGGCGCGATGTTAACCACATTAAGAAAGTTGCCAGAGGTTTCACCTTTGGTCCACAGGCGTTGTTTGGTCCGCGAGAAAAAGGTTACCTTACCGCTTTCAAGCGTTTTATCCAGCGCCTCAGGGTTCATATAACCCAGCATCAATACTTCGCCGGATACCGCATGCTGCACCACGACCGGCATCAATCCGTCGGTTTTTTCCCAGTCCAGCTCGCGACATTGTTGCTTCGTTAACATATCCTGATCTCCACGCCCTGTGTTGCCAGGTACGTTTTTAACTCGCCAATATTGATAATTTGTTTGTGGAAAACGGAAGCGGCAAGCGCGCCGTCAACGTCAGCATCACGGAAGGCTTCGAGGAAGTGTTCCATGGTGCCTGCGCCACCGGAGGCAATCAGCGGTACGTGGCAAACGTCGCGCACTTTTCTCAGCTGCTCCAGGTCATAGCCGTTACGCACACCGTCCTGATTCATCATGTTCAGCACGATTTCGCCTGCGCCACGTTTCTGCACTTCCTGCACCCAATCCAGCGTTTCCCACTGCGTGATGCGGGTACGACTCTCATCACCGGTATACTGGTTAACGTGATATTTACCGGTTGCGGCGTCATACCAGGTATCGATACCCACTACGATGCACTGTACGCCAAAGCGGTCCGCCAGACGCGTGATAAGCTCCGGGTCAGCCAGCGCCGGGGAGTTGATGGAGATTTTATCTGCCCCGAAGGAGAGAATACGCGCCGCATCATCGATGGACTTAATCCCACCGGCAACGCAGAACGGAATGTCGATCACTTCCGCCACGCGCGATACCCAGCTTTTATCGACTACACGGCCATCGCTGGAGGCGGTGATATCGTAGAAGACCAGTTCATCTGCGCCTTCATCGGCATAGCGTTTTGCCAGCGGAACGATGTCGCCAATAATCTCGTGATTGCGAAACTGGACGCCTTTTACCACCTGTCCATCGCGAACGTCCAGACAAGGAATTATGCGTTTTGCCAGCATTGGATGGCCTCCTCAACGGTGAACTTACCTTCCAGCAGGGCTCGTCCGACGATCACGCCGCCAACCCCAGTCCCGCGCAGGGCGGCTACGTCCTCAATTCCACCTATACCGCCAGATGACTGAAACGCCACCTGTGGATATTTAGCGCACACTTCTTCATAAAGCGCGACGTTTGAACCCGCCAGCGTACCGTCGCGGGAGATATCCGTGCACAGCACATGCTTCAGACCAACGGGTAAATAGGTTTCCACCAGCTCTTCCAGCGAAACCCCGGAATCTTCCTGCCAGCCGCTGACCGCAACCTGTTTATTACCGTGTTCGTCAATGCGTACGTCCAGCGCCAGCACCAGCGCGTCGGCGCCAAAACGGGTAAACCAGCTCTTCACTTCCTCAGGGGATTTTACCGCCGTCGAACCGACCACCACGCGCGCCACGCCGGCGTCAAGCAGTGCCGCAACGTCCGCTTCAGTACGCACACCGCCGCCAACCTGCACCGGAACATTGACGCCCGCGACCAGCGTTTTAATCAGCGGTATTTGTCGTTTCTGCGGATCTTTTGCCCCGGTCAGATCGACCAGGTGCAGTACCTGTGCGCCTTGTGCCGCGTAATCCTGCAGGCGGGGCAGTGGATCGTTGCCGTAATCACGTTGCTGTGCGTAATCACCCTGATGAAGACGCACCACCGTGCCGTCGATTAAATCTAATGCCGGAATAATCATTACATCTCCAGAAAGTTTTTCAGCAACTGCGCCCCAGCCGC
>PPYF01028456.1_pt1 | contig 24453 bp, 23 predicted proteins | sample 1559871 | NCBI WGS metagenome assembly PPYF01 (sample SAMN08240021, study PRJNA423297) | Human gut metagenome, whole genome shotgun sequencing project. | reverse complement strand
GTGAGATAATTATAACAGTTTCGGCTCTCTCAAAGCACTTTACTGACTGCAAAGGTACTTTTTAGGGCCGGTACAGGTTTTTGACTAAAAATGGGGGATAGTGACAAAATTAATAAGATAGATTTGGGGGATAGTGTCATTTCATGGGTATTTAATTTGGGGGATAGCGTCAAAATCATTATCTTTGCCCTTGAAAACAAATTCGCATATGATCTTCAAGAGGAAACTATATAATGATATGCTTCAGTGGAAGCATGAGTCCGGTGGTCAAACAGCCTTGCTCATAAAGGGAGCAAGGCGTGTTGGAAAATCTACGCTTGCTCGAACCTTTGCAGAGAAAGAATATAAGTCATACATTGCTATTGATTTCACAAGCTGTAAGCAAGAGGTTCGGGATTTATTTGAAGACATATCAAATCTTGACTATCTATTCATGCGATTACAGATGATTTTCGGAGTGGAGTTATATGATAGAAATTCCGTAATCATTTTTGATGAAGTTCAGAATTGCCCTAAAGCTCGTCAGGCCATTAAATATTTGGTTGAAGATGGACGCTATGACTACATTGAGACAGGCTCACTTATATCAATACGCCAGAACGTAAAAGGAATTCTTATTCCAAGCGAAGAACACGATTTGTCTCTATATCCTATGGATTATGAAGAATTTAACTGGGCTATTGGCAATAAAGTAGCCATTCCTTTGTTGCATAAATTCTTTGAAAGTTGTAAAGGCCTTGGAGATGCCGGTAATCGTAATGAAATGAAGCAATACCGGTTATATATGCTTATAGGAGGAATGCCTCAGGCCGTGAAAGCATATCTTGAAACTAATAATATGGAAAAGGTCGATATGATGAAGCGTTCCATAATCAAACTATATGAGCAGGATTTCATCAAAATAGATCCTTCCGGCAATACCTCGAAAATGTTTATGGCCATTCCCTCCCAGTTGGCCAATAATTATGCGCGATACCAGGTTTACTCAGCGACAGAAGGGGTGCGCCTTGACAGATTGAGAGAGCGGATATACGACATGCAGGATTCAATGGTCGTTAATATCGCTTATCATGCTAATGACCCAAATGTTGGTATGGCACTTCATCGCTCATCCGACCGCTTCAAGATGTATCTTTGTGACACTGGTCTATTCATTACCCTTGCGTTCTGGGACAAGAAGTTCACCGAGAACATTATTTATGAAAAATTACTCTCGGACAAACTTAGTGCAGACCTTGGATATGTATATGAGAATATAGTTGCCCAGATGCTGAAAGCCAATGGCCACGAACTATATTACTATACATGGCCTTCAGAGACGAGCAACCATCTTTACAGGGTAGACTTCCTCCTTTCCACCGGAACAAAGATAGAGCTGATAGAAGTGAAGTCATCCGGCTATAAAACCCACAAGTCTCTTGACCTGTTCTGCGAGAAATTCTCATCGCGAGTAAATAAGCGTTACCTTATCTATACAAAAGATTTGCGTAAAGAGGAAAATATAATCTATCTTCCGGCTTATATGACACTTTTCCTGTAATTTTTACAAATGTATCCCACAATAGATATTTATGGAACATAACGAAGAACTCTACACAATTACACTCACAAAGAAGCAGATGCTTCTTATCGCAAATTGCGTTGAAGACTGTTCAAGGTTTCTTGCCGGACAATGTGAACTTGGTTTTACCACATGTGGTCTTGAGAAACAGCAGGAAATTCAGAAGAGGCTCAGCGACCTGCACGACCTTGTAGCAACCGACTTAGCTCATCAGCCATATGCATCTTACGGATGGTCAGGGGGCGGTTGTTCTAACGATTACCAGCGTGACAAAATTATTCAGCTATATCCTCTATATCGTGAAATTCTCCATTTCATAGCAAAGGAAGAATGTCATAATAGCGTGTACGCCGGAAGTACCCCAACGTGCGATGAACAAGATCCATTCATCAAAATCAATAAACTTTGAGAATATCCAATCATCTATAATATCGCGGTGATTGCATACCGTGTATCTTAAAACGGTGGATATTCAACAGTAACTAAATTCATCGCATTTCCCGCATTATCCGCATTTTGAGATAAAGAGCACATGGATTTTGATGAGTAACACTCAAAGATATGGCGCAACTTAACGACTTTATGACGTGGATTGACCTGTCGGTGCTTAATGATTGTGTCGCCTCGGTTTCCTCGTCATCGCTGTGATTCTGATTTTAATAGCCCAATAAAACTTCTGACATGAAGCTGACAAAAATAAAATATGTGATTATTAGCATTTTGCTGATCATGTGCATAAGCATCTACGCACAGAACATCCATGTGGGAGGACGTGTGGGAGTAATGTATGACGGAGAGCCGATGATCGCTACGTCTGTTAAAGCCATGTTTGCTGATAGGAAAGACAACATAGTTGCCATAGCCGATGTAGAAGGTAAGTTTACTGCAATCGTCCCCGAGAATGAGCTATTGAGAGTCCGATCAGTCGGGTGCAAGGATACAGTTGCTATTGCCAAGGAAAACATGCTTATTGAAATGGAAGATGGTGAAGTATGGAAAAATCCTTTATGGATTGTAGATGATTCAATAGCGGATGTTGATTATCCGGATATATGGTGTCAGTCACCATTCGGTGATGTTTCATTGGAGACATTGATATGTGAAGCGATGCCGGTGTTGCAGGAACACGATATTGAGAAAGTAGAACTTATTGACTCAACTCTCTGCAAAAATAATATACGGATTAACGGCTTGTGTCGAGTCAGAACGAAACAGACATCAATCCATCTGATCGTTGATGGTGAGGATAGGGGTATTATAGAGGAATACCCCGGACGACTGGTTGGAAAAACAGGAGCGATAAAATATGCGTCTAACACACTTTTGATAGACAGTGTAATTGATGCTGTCGCGATTGATTCGGAAAAACTATTGCTTACATCCTGCGGAAAGGCAAAGAAAATGCTTGTAGTCACCACTGCCGGGCATTATCCATCAGTTGCAAAATCTGGGTTCAAACCATATCAATATGATAATGGCTATGATTATGTGTCGGATGGTCGCTATAGAATTGTCGATAAAGATGGGAAAGTAGGCTATGCCACTGTAAACAATGCTGTGATTATATCACCGCGTTTCGCTTTCGGATTCCCGTTTAAGAACGGCCGTGCAAAAGTGACAGACCGCGGACACCTTGAAGAAGTGGAAGGCAGCGATGGAGAATATCATTATTGGGTAAGCGACAGCTGGTATTGGATTGATAAAATGGGAAATAGACTTGGAATGGAAAATGAAACTGACCGATAAGCAAATTTGGATATCCGATTGGTGCCACACTTTTCATAGTCATACATAACAGACAAACCCCCGACAGTGATGTCGGGGGGTATGTCGTTAGGAATTGTCCGGGGTGAATCTTATTTTGGAAAAGCTTCCGACGGAGTCATTCCATAGCGTTTCCTGAAAATTGTGGAGAAATGGGTCGGATTCTTAAACCCGGCTTTAAGATAGACCTCAGAAAGGGGACAAGCGTTACTCTCGATAAGTTCCTTTGCATATTCAAGACGCTTGTCCACAATCCATTGATGTGGTGTGCGACCGAAAATCTCAAAGAAATCCCTCTTGAAACCTGAAAGATAGAAGGCACCGTCAGGTCCACGGTATATATGCGGGTCGCGGATGCCGTGCTGTGTGGCAAGGGTATCGCCAGCCATCACCGGCCGACCGTGGTTCAGGGCCGTGAACGTGTATCCGTCGCGGCTTGTGGCCATATATAGGCTGCTCGTAGGGTCTTGATGGAACACGAACAGATAGGCTGTACTGTCGTTAATATTTTCCGCATGAACCGAAAAAAACATAGTCCAAAGCAAGAAAAATATCGATGTTATGTTTTTTTTCATTTATTAGTCTGATATACGTGATTGATCGAAAATGAGGCATTGGTATTACAAAACCTTTTCACCTATTATAAGCTTGTCTCCGGAGATATCGACCCGGAAAAGGGTAGGAACCCTGTGATATTTGCCATTGATTACCTCATGGCTGTGGACTGACATCATCCAGTCGCCATCAAATGTCTTGAAAAGCATTCCGTGGCCATGGTTAGGAGGGGTTATGGGGGCTTTTTCCTGTATCCATGGGCCATCGAGCGTACCTGACATGGAATAGGCCACTCCCTGCGTATAGACATCGTAGATCCAGCTTGTCCACAGCATTCCCAGGCGCCCTGTGCCCGTGCGGAAAAGCCACGGACCGTCTGTGACTTTATTGGGTCGAATCTTTCCGTCCTCCTTTTCGCGGCTCCATGGCGAGTCGCTGGCTCGGAACAATATTTTCCCCTCGCCTACGGAACCGCTGAGGTCGGGTTTGAGACGGATTTTCTCGATTGTGCCGTCCCAGTTCTGTAGCCATTCGTAGCAGTAGACCATATACGGTTCACCGTCCTGGTCTACCCAGAAGGTGCCGTCAAGAGTGGGCTTGCCGGCGGGGAGATAAATTGAGTCCCGCATGGGTTTATACGGTCCGTCTGGAGTATCGCTTACGAGCACATGACTGGCGCGGCGCTCTATCTTGTTTCCGCGCACGGTGTCGATTATGACGTCGCGGTTGGTGAATGTGGCAAAGTAATAATACTTTCCGTTATGTTTGTGAAGTTCCGCAGCCCATATCGCTGGATGAGGACCCATCCACGATTCAGGATCCGGTTGCGCTACATCGTATGGGCCGGACCACAGTTTCAGGTCTTTGCTTTTCCACATCAGGCCTCCGGTGCCTGTCATGTAATATGTATGTGTGGCCTCGTCAGGCAAAATTGCGGGGTCGCTGAGAACAATGGAATCCAACGGAATATTCTCGCAGAACCCCTTATGTCTTGTTTGCGCAAATACCCCTGATCCACACAAAATTAATAATACGGGTAAAAATTTTTTCATCATGATATCCGGTTTTTATTTCACTTGATAGAGTTCAATACCTTTTTTCTTTCCGAGGTTACGGCTATACTGACGGTCGTGGCAGTTATTCCAGTGCTCGAATACTCCAAGACTTCCGGTCTTCACTCCATTGGGGCGATAGTCGCCAAATTTATCATTTCGACCTTTGGCTGCTTCTTTGAGATAGTTGTCGCAGTTCCGGCTTGAGCCTTTAGGAAACTGCGGTGCACCGCTGAATCCGAGTTCGTTGCCGAATTCGGCATAGAGGAAATCGAGGCAGACACACTCTATGGCTACAGGGTCGAGCGACATAAAGAGGCTCGAGCTCCACCGGTTGCCGAGAGTTTCCCATTTGTCACGGTCGGGTTTTGGCGCTCCCACGTTGGTCTGCATTCCATACAGTCCGTCGACTATGTAAAGCAATGTCTTCTTGCCAAGGTTGGGAGAACCCATCAGGTCGACGTACGCGCTGTAAGCTCCTTCTTTACCTTTCATTTGGCTGACAGTTGTAGAGCCGTGCATCTTTGCCGGGAAAGGAATGGATCCGAAATGGTTCTTGGCACATAGGGTCACTCCTGTTATCTCATGTCCTTTCAGAAGCGCTGCGTTTATCAGATAGTCGGCTTCTACCACGGCTCGGGGTAGCACAGTCCCCAATGAAACTGTCGAGTCTGTGTAAGAGATGGCGTTGTCGATCCAGTCGGCGGCTTCAACACCCTCCGAGCCCTCGGCGCTCATCCATCTGACCTCAGGAAAGAGTTGGTGAACGGGTTTGTAGATCCTGTCGGGAATCGCACGTGGTTTCCATCCTATAGTCGCATCATAGACTATTATATGCTTTTGAGGCACACCGGCATTCTCGGTTAACTGACGTAACAGCGCGATTGTGGCCTGAGGCGACTGGTCTATGTCGTTGTCATAGTCATCAGTACTGAAAGTGTTGTTTAGATTGATTTTTACCGCGATAGTCTCGCCTGGCCTGTAACCACGGTTACCTCTGCCATTAGTCTTATTGTGGTATTTGAAAAGCTTGTCCCATGCCTTCCTGACATTGTCTGAACCTCCGAGGGCGCGGATTGATTTCTCATACATGTTTTCAAGAAGCGCCAGGTCGATGTTCCCTTCGTCCCACCATCTGCCTGAGGCGCCATCCCATTTCGAAACCTCTGTATCCATCACCCAAACCACACGTCCCGGGAAAATACCTTTCCCCTCACCATTGGGTTGATTCGGGGTCACTGAAAGTACTTGGGCAAAAGCCGATGCCCCCAGAAAGAACGTTAATAACGACAATACTATTTTTCTCATGGCAACTTGTCAATATGAATCCAACAATACATGGTCGGCAGTACCCATTCGGCTTCGTATGAAACGCGACTGATGCCAGTAAGGATATAGCAGGGGAGGACGACTCACTGCATTCAGCATTTCGGATTCCTCTGCTGTCAGCCTGATATGGACTGCCTTCAACGTGTCCCGCAGCTGGGCCGCGTTTCTTGCGCCAGCCACTATGGAACTTACGCCAGGGCGTGACAGTGTCCATGCAAGGGAAAGCTGTGCTACCGAAATACCTTTTTGCGACGCGATTTCCTTAAGAACATCGACGATATTCCATAATTTTTCGAAATCCTCTACCGGGGGTTCATCCCACCCGTTGGCGAATCGTCCTGAAACATTCAATATTTTGTTGCGGGAGTATTTTCCGGAAAGGAGACCGCCGGCAAGTGGGCTCCATATTAAAGCCCCGAGTTTCTGGTCTACTCCGATTGGCAGAAGCTCGTATTCCGCTTCGCGGGCCTGGAGCGTATAGTGGATCTGTTGGGTGACGAATCTTTGGTAATTATGACGGTCTGCCGCCATAAGGCACTTCATGATCTGCCATCCTGCAAAGTTGGAGCACCCGGCATATCTTATCTTACCTTGTTTTATCAAGATGTCAAGTGTTTCCATGAGCTCTTCCACCGGGGTCAATCCGTCCCACTGATGTATATAATATATGTCGATATGGTCGGTATTCAAGCGTTTAAGACTTTTCTCGCATTCTCGGATTATGTGTAGTCGCGAGAACCCTTCATTGTTGACACTCTCTGCAACCGGCATGCGCGCTTTGGTTGATATCAACACATCGTTGGGACGATGGCCTCCGAGTACTTGTCCAACGATTTCTTCCGATACGCCATCTGAGTAGATGTTGGCGGTATCAATGAGATTCACGCCATTGTCAAGCGCGAGATTTATTATCTCGCGGGCTTCGTCCACACCTACCGTGCCGACTTCTGCAAACTTATTCTTGCCACCGAAAGTCATTGTTCCCAGCGAAATGGCGGACACCATCAGACCGGAGTCTCCTAATTGTCTATAGTCCATAAAACAAAATAATTGATTATTTTGCAAAATTAATCATTATTAAAGCATTCTGGCTTTCCATTTAGTCCAAATATTGTTTCTAAAAAGTCCATGAATCAAAGGTCCGGTAAAATCGATCCTTTGATTCATGGAAAACGGAGACGGCAATGATGTCTTCAGACATAGAAAATCTGGGAAATGAATGTTTCCGACGGATCGGAATGAACGCTATAAGCAAGTTTCATATATTGTCTATTCTGTTGGATAGAAACGCACCAGTTCGGCATGTGATAATCCCGGCTCATCATATCCAGTAAACAGTCAGAGCCCATCTCCGACAACCATTGTGGCAGAGTCGGCTGTATGTTTTTGACGGATCAGCGGATTTCCTTCATATCAGAAAGAAAAGCTTGAATTGTCGCCCCATTTGTGATTCAGACGCGCAAGTTCATCGGCCGTTATGGAGATCACGGAACCGTGGCGGGGGAAAAAATCCTTGGTGAAAGACTTTGGTTCCTTAGTGAAGTTCACAAGATCCGTTGATGTCTGATATTCATATTTCCCTGAGGTATAGAGATCATACATTAGTACATATTCATCACTGTTGTTCAATTTGAAAATGCCGGAACCTTCTACCGGAGTTTTTCCGGCGTATGCATCGATATAGTCAGATGATTCTTTCCACGGACCGCGAAGGTGAGTTGCCAAAGCCTGTTTGATGCCGTTCTTTATCTCTTTGCCGTCCTTGTCCTTGGTATTACCCTTGTAGAACATATGCCATTTGCCATCGGGACCCTTCACGATATCGTTGTCGATACACCCGTATTTAGCCCGGAAGAGCACCTTCGGTTCGCTTTCAAATCCTGTGAAGTCTTTATTTGCATAGGCATAATATGTTACCAGACCTTTATCCTTATTATTTCTACGGAGGGTGAAATACACCATGTATTTCTTGGCTTCCGGGTCATAAATAGTCTGCGGAGCCCATACCCAATATGCGTCACTGAAATGTTTTGGGAAATCTTTCGATAGATTCACGACTGAATGAGTCCAGTTAATGAGATTATCTGATTTCAACATGACAATTCCCGGATTGGTGCCCCATCCGTCGCGTACCGTATTCATATCTGTGGCGACCATATAGAATGTTTTTCTGTCATCGCCACGCAAGATATGAGGATCACGTATTCCTCCCGTAATGGAGATTGAATCGGAATTGATGACAGGTTCGTTGTGATTCAACGCCTTCCAACTGAAGCCGTCACGACTTATGGCAAAACGTAGATGCTCCTGGAGATGCCCCGGGCCCGACCCATCGAAATATGTGAACAGATATCCTTCATCGGTCTCAGCCGCATGCGATTGTGGAACAGCAAACAATGCTGTCAGACCAAATCCTAATGGATATAGCAAATTTAAAATGTTAGATAATTTCATGGCTCTATGTTTAATTAACAGCCTTTATATTGTATTATGGCTTATTTGCAAAATTAATATACTATTTGCTATTACACAGTGGCTGAATCCTTCAAAATCATGTTTTAATCATTCTTGAAGCATATCTTGAAAGATATGTCATCATCAAATGAAATATTTGGCTTCTATGGAAGAAGGGTTATAATGCAATTTTGTTTTGTTTGCTCAAAATTATATCAATTGTTTGAATGCCATAAAATCTCCTGCTTCTGTCAGCCGAACATATGGTTTAATGCCCTATGAAGGCGTTGTTCTCCGTTTTGATAATGGTTGCCCGGCACAAGTTCAAAGTAATCTTCTATGCCATTGTCGTGAAGATATTTTACGATCTCAACAGTGTCGGTCTGTACGGGCTGGAACGCCTTTACCTTGCTCTTTGCTTCCTGGTCTCCGAGCAGGAAATATGCCTTCCCGGTCTTTTCCATGACAGGATTCGACTTGACCCATTCCACGAATCCATCATACCAGAAAGATCCTGAAAGAGAGATGATATTGCGGAATGTATCGTTGAGCAACCATTGCCAGAGAGTAAACAGTCCGGAAAGAGATACCCCAGTCAATGTCCGTTGCACATTGCCTGTCGCATTAAGGCGTTTTTCTACTTCAGGCAAAACTATATGAGTCAAGACCGAAAGGAATTTAGAGGCTTCCCCCTCAAAATTCTCGCTGCCCGGTGGTTGGCCCGGGGCAGGCCAAGGTGTGAGATCGTTGTCCCAGTCCATTCCGGTCACTATGGCCAAAGAGATGCCGAACCTCTCAGCCGCGGGTTTTATCCAGTCACCCGGAATGTCGAAAGGATAAAGCATGTAGCATATACGGCTTGACGATGAGCCGGCTATGCTTACTCTAAGATTTCCTGTCGTGAATGTCTGCATACTTCATAATCCCGGGTAAAACAACAAATCCGGTTTCTTTATATAACTGTTGCGCCTCCTCGGTTGTTTCAAGATAGATCTTGTCGCATCCCGATTCCCTGGCTTTTTCAACGAGCCATCTCACAATAGAATGGCCTATGCCATGATTGCGATATTCCTTACGTACATAGATATTCATAAGATAGGCGCATCTTCCTGACGGATTGTCAGGCGATGGCAGCTCTTCTGTCAGACATATCCCGCCGCAACCTGCATCGACCCCGTCCGCTTCCGCTACCACAGCGATATGGCTGCCATCGGCTATATGTTTCATATAATACCTGCGGTTTGCAGCCAGCAAAGCCTTTGATGGTATAACCCCAAACACATTCTCGATCACCTCCTCACGCCAATGCATCAATGTTGGTATGGCGATGCGTTGTCTTATCGTCACTGTCATCCCTCTGTCCCTTCCTTCATTACAACCGGCAAAAGCCGGTCATTTACTTTCCCTCGTTTAGTAAGTGGAATCTCATCCATTTTAACGTAATATTCCGGCATCATGAAATCTGCGAGACGGGATCGCAGAAATCCCTTTATACGGCTTATCATGCAATTCTTATGTGACGGCACAAAATATGCCGTAAGATAGGCGAGACCATTCTCGTCGGTGAATGCACGGACAACTCCGCGCTCAACGCAAGGTGATTCGTTGAGCACATTCTCAACCTCTTCGGGTTCCACACGTTTCCCGAGTATCATCACCTGCCGGTCTTTGCGATGAAGGAAAACGAAGTTGCCGTCGGCAAGCCGATAGCCCAGATCTCCGCTACGGTAGATTCTCTTCCCGTCGTCGAGGGTAACGAAATTCGACTGTTCCGGCGGATTCCCTATATAGCCTCGCGACACCCCGTTGCCGGAAATGCAGATCTCGCCGGTCTCACCATCGGAAAGCTCATTAAGATTGTCATCCAGAATCCTTACTTCTACCCCTTTTACGGCTCTCCCGATGGGATATGTGCCATCCTCCGATTCCTCGGCATCGTCGATCCGGAAGTAGGTTGCGCAGACTGTTGTCTCACTTGGCCCGTAGGTATTATAAATCATGAAATCCTTGTCTTTGAGCCAGGTGATATATGATTCCCTGATCACATCTCCGCCACTGATAAGAAGTCTGAGTCGTGAAGGGTAGATTTTGTAGCGGTTCATATCTGCGAGAAGATATGGGAATCCGCTTATTTCTGTGACTCCGTGTCTTTCACAGAAAGCCATAAGATCGTTGAGATTGCCGTCGCACACTTTTTTCGAAGGTATCGCTATTGTGGCCCCGTTGAGAAGCGTAGTGAAAACCTCCTCCACGAAAATGTCGAATGAACAGATGGAGTATTGAAGCATCACGTCGCCTGGAGCCACATGGAATTCCCTCTCAAAAGCCTCGGCATAGTTCACGACACTGTGGTTTTCCACCATGACTCCTTTCGGTCGTCCGGTTGTTCCGGACGTATATAGCACGTATGCCACGCCATCGGGCGTGGATTTATCCGGCAAAGGTCTGTTTTCAGGAAGGTTGCGGCAATAATCGTCTGTGATGACAAGTCCTGCTCCTGCCGTATGCATCATATATTCGATTCGTTTCGGCGGCAGAGACGGTTCGGCAGGTATGTAGGCCGCCCCGCTTTTCAATACGGCAAGCATTGCCGCCACCATCTCTATGCCGTGGTTCATGACTATTCCGATAAAATGATAATGGTCCGGCAGGAACTTCGACATTATGGCATCTGTTATTTCGTCGAGTTCCCGATATGTCGCAGATCTCCCGTCTTCGACAATGGCCGTGGCGTCCGGTTGTGTGGCTACCCATTGTGAGAATCTGTCATAAATTGTGTCCTTCATAATTTTGTTTAGTGTTCCTATAGACAAGAATTGCATAAGGGGGTGATTTGTTCAACCTGCGGGCTTGTGGATGCTATCTGATTTGGTTATTCTATGAAATAATACTATTTTTGCGTCGAATACTACTACTCACGGTTGTGGTAGGTTTAAACAATCATTTATGAAGCGTATAATTTTGGAGTCAGATAGGCTTTGGCTTCGGGAAATGACCATTTCCGATATGGATTCTTTGTCTGAAATTCTGCAGGATGAAAAGGTTATGTATGCCTATAACGGTGCGTTCAATGATGAAGAGACCATGGCATGGCTGCAGAAGCAGTTAAAGAGATATGATGAATATGGTTTCGGGCTGTGGGGTGTGTTTCTTAAGGATTCTGAGGAGATGATCGGTCAATGTGGTATCACCATGCAGGAGTATAAGGGGACTCAGGTCCCGGAGATAGGCTATCTGTTTGCTCATAAGTATTGGCATAAAGGTTATGCCTCTGAATCCGCGGCGGCATGCAGGGAATATGGATTCAATATTTTGCACTTCGATACTCTTTATTCAATTATCCGCGACACTAATATTGCGTCGCAAAAGGTTGCCATTAATAATGGCATGACTGAGATAGACACTTTTGTTAAACATTATCGCGGCATTGATATGCCGCATAAGGTGTTTTGTGTGAGGAAAGAAGATAAAAACTGATGAGTATCTGACCCCGGATAGACAGTGCGTTTTCAATCAGTATCATGATACGAAATGAGACTCGAACTCACACAGCCTAACGGCCACTACCCCCTCAAAGTAGCGCGTCTACCAATTCCGCCACCTGGACATTCTTTACGGCTTTTGCCGTGGGGCTTTCGGGAGGTTTGTCTTCCGAATTGCGATGCAAAATTAGTGTATTTTCCCGGACTATGCAAATTTTTCAAGGCTTTTTTTGTAAATTTGTAGACCGGTTGACTCGTAGTGAACAGCCGTAATCAAACTAACCTCTTAGAAAAAAATGTTTTATCATATATTGAGAAAAATAGCGGTTGTGACAGCTGTCGTGTGTGGAATAGCTGTGGCCGATGCCGTGGAGCCTACGTGGAGCATCGACTTCGGCTCGGTGTTCGATAATCGTGAGGGTGACGAGGGCATGAACGAGGCAAGAACTTTCTTCTTCACTACCCTCGCTCCGGAATTCGGACTCCGGTTCAGTCCGAAAGATCGGATAGCGGGAGGGGCCGTGTGGACGCAGCCGCTTGAGAATGGCGTTAAAGACGGCAAGGTTATCCCCACGCTTTATTACCGTCATGAATCCGACACCTGGAAATTCTCTATGGGAATGTTCCCGCGCACTCAGCTCCGCGAGCCCCTTCCCGGTTTCTTATGGTGCGACTCTCTCGCATACTTTCAGCGTAATATAAGGGGTGCGCTTGTGCAGTATAATCACCGCAGAGGTTTCTTCGATGCATATATCGATTGGCGTGCAATGCAGACTGAGACCCGCAGAGAGGCTTTCAATATTGTTTTCCATGGTGAGTGGCGCCCGAAATCCAAGGTTTTCCTTACCGGCGCACATGCCCAGATGAATCATCTTGCCAAGACTAAAAATGCTCCGGAAGGACAGAGTGTGGTCGACAACTTTCTTGTCAATCCTTATGTGGGACTTGACTTCAGCCGGGCCACTGCGCTTGATAGCCTGGTAGTGAAAGCAGGTGCTTTGGCCACGATTGAGCGCGACAGAAGGTTCGGAGGCTGGAAGACTCCGGCCGGTCTTTGGGTCGACGCCATTTTCGAATGGCGATTCCTCGGATTGAGGAATTCTCTTTATGCCGGTGGAAAATTATTTCCGCTCTATTCCGAATATGGTTCGTTGCTTTATCAGGGAGAATCATACTACCGGTCTGACTTCTACAACCGCACAGATATCTACGCCAGGATTTTCGACAACCGGTATCTCGATCTGCAGGCCCAGCTGAATTTTAATTTCGCCAAAGGGAACTTCATGTTTTATCAGCGTCTCATTCTCAACATTCATCTTGACGGGGTATTCGGTCGCGGTCGGAGTTCTCGTCATCCGCTTTGAAGACTGTGTCTTTCAGTTTCTGATAAAGGAAGGAAATGGCAAGAAGCAACACACCGAGCAATATGAAGACGCATATGCGGCTCACGGGTGGCATCGACCAGACATCATTTAGCAGGAGCTTGACGACTACTACCGCATAGGATGCGAGGGCAAGCATCCTGAGATTCTTGATGTGCATACGCATCCCGGCGATCATCTGTAGGGTGGCGACAGCGGCTACTGTCAGGGAGAAACAGGTATTCCACCATCTTGAGGCTCCTGTTCCATCAAGTATCAGATATGCCGCTGCGGGAAGTGTGAGGGAAAGGCATATGTTCAGGTACACTATGGAAGATTTGTCAGACTTTTTACCGGCAAATGCTCCGCGCTTATTGTCCCGGAGGAAGAGTATGAGAAGGAGGGCGAAGAAAGCGAGATTGATTCCGGTGAATATAATGGAGGCGATTCCTTGGCCATGGAAGATGGTCTGGATGACATAGAGCAACGCGCATATGCCGGGGAAAAGGCGTCGTGCATGCATTCCGGAGAGATTTGTAGGTAATACGGCCGTTAATGTGAGTATGGTTACTCCCGTAAAAACCATATATGAGATATCTCCCTTGCAATATTGATAGAGACAGACGGCACATCCGGCCAGAAAGAAAAGGATTCCGGCCCATCCGTAAAGCATAAGGCATGAGTTGACTGTTTGTTTTATGCCGCTGGATGTAGCCTGTTTTAGTTTACGAATAGTGTTGCTCTTAAGGTATATCGCTGACACTGCAAAGCTGAAGGCTGAGACCACAAACGGCACCAGGCTTCTGTATGCTGTGAGTGTCTTGTCTTCGGCAAATAGAAAGTAGGCGGTGCAGAAAAAGGCGATATCGTTGACTGCGGTGAAAACGAGTAGCCATCCTGACGGAAATGCCCCGCGTATGCATCTCCATGTCGAGAATGCCATAACTGCATAGAATATCAGGAAATAGGCACATGCGAAGAGTGCTCCCACCGACTCTGAATTGGTGATCGAACTGAAATGGGCTATAAGGAGAATAGGGTAGGTGAGGGCTATGCACGACATTGAGATGACATGCCAGTTCCTCCGGATAGCGACAACGGCCATACCCATATCAAGGATAAGCATGTAGCTGCAGAGAGTGATAAAACTTCCGTCGGAACTTCCGGCGAGAAAGGGTGCCACGAATCCTCCTGCCGTAGCGATCAGTGCCAGCTCCATCCTGTCGAGACGGAGGGAGGCAAATGTCATGACGGCGGTGATGGTTATCAAAATCGTGAAGGCTACCCATGACGGAAATAGCGAATAGTAATTATAGGCCAATCCGACTGTCACGAATTCCACTGCGAAACCACCCCCGGCGAGCACCGAGGAAAAATTGCGGTAGGCATTACGTATTCTGAACGCTATGCCCCAAAGGATGAACCCTGCGAGTATGCCCATGACAGTCCTTCCGGTCTCTGTGATCCAGTCATTGTCGATGGCATATTTTACAAAGAATCCCAGACCTATCACCAGGATCAGAATTCCTGTCTTGCTCAGAATGTTTTCTCCTATTATACTTTCCAAACCTCCTCTTTCCCTTTCTTTTTTCCCCGGGCGGTCTTCCGGCTGATATATGTGCTCCGGAGGAGTCTGCTCCGGGGAAGTGGTTGCCGCGTTGGTAGGGGGAATATAGACCGGTGGTTGAGATCCGTCTGAAGACTTTTCTGTATATTCCCCATCGATAGTGGAAGCGCAGATGTCAACATGTCGTTTCCCCGTTTCTGTCTTCTCAAAAGCAGACAGCTTTGAGGCGAGTCTGTCGATTTTGTCGGAGAGAGATGTTATTTCTTTTTGTTGCTCCTTGATTGTGTGTTTTGCTTCATACAAGCCATGGAGGGCGAGTGCGATGAGCACGAAGGGGAGGAGGGCTATAAGAAGGAGGATCGACATAGACTGTGGAATTTGAGGTTATTGAAGTTGTCGATGCAAATATAGTAAAAAATATTGAGAGACAAAACCTTCGCATGCAAAGCACGAAGGTTTTGTCTCTCAATTTGCAAGTGTAGTGGCGGGAATTGATCTGATTACTCGGCGGGAATTGCCTGATATGCTGCGATAGCCTCTTCGAAGCGCTGGGCAACGTCGGCCATTTTGTAAAGTCCGTCGATGTTTTTCTCAAGACCTTTCAGCGACAGGGGATAGATCATCGGGGGATTGTCGAGATCGAGAAGCGACATGTCGCGCAACTGGTCTACAGACTGATAGACAATGTTGAGATCTGCATATTCCTCACCGTCAGGGCCTGTGAATTTTTCAATCACTATTTTCGAGCCGATCGGCGTTTTCTTTTCGATAGCGTTGGGAAGTTCATATTCCTCCACTCCAAGAGCGGTCCCCACTGCGGAGAGGTTGCTGTCGTGTCCCACGAGGAATGTGAATTTGCGGTCAGGTGATCGCAGCTCGTCATACATGTATTGCACAAGCGGATATGCTACGTTTGTCGCTACTATCGGAGTCGCGAAGAGCACGTCCTGATAAGTATCCTTCACATGGGCGATCTTTTCCCAGTCCTTGCGGGTGATCTTGTGGCCGAATGCCGCTGCGAGAGTATCGGGCTGTTCGTAATACTGGAGTATGAACGCGTCGCTTGCCGAATTGAGCTCTTTAAGCGCCGATCCGGATTTCATGGCCGGTTCCTTGAATTTCTCGAAGACTATCTCGGTGTTGTAGTTGTCGAGCGCCTTTAGATATGGATCCTTCTCCTTTGCCATGGGCGATTTGTCGACATCAAGCACATCTATGATCATCGCGTAGTCAGGAGCAATTGTTTCGTTGATGCCGACTATCCCTTTCTCACCACCCATTGCGTTGATCTGTTTCATGGCTTCGGCCACGAATGCCGGACTGACTTTTGTGAGCTGCGGATTAAAGAGCGGATCCATCTTGCTGGGTGTGTAGCGATGGTTGACTGTCACTCCCCCCACGGGCATGAATCCCGAGGTGAAATATTGTGCCGTCGCGATACAACGCTGCATCGAGTTGGCGATTACGTTGAGGTCATCGGCCGTAGGCACATAATTCTCCGGGAAGAGCCCGGCATCTACCGCCCATTTGCGGAAATACTGACCCATCTGGGTCTCAAGCACGCCTCCGCGGTTGGTGAGCTCACTCTTGGCGGCTGTCCATTTGTTCCATTGATGGGGAGTGATGCGTCCGAGCGCGCTTTTACTGTCTGAAAGAGGGGAACGGATGTTATGGCGGCTCAGCACTACGGCTTCTTTCAATTTATATTTGTCTTTGAAATCCTGGCTTCTCTGTGCTTGGGCGAAGCCTATGGACGGAACTGATAGAAAGAGGGTGAGACAGAGGGTAAACAGTTTGCTTTTCATAGAGATTAAGTTTTTCGTGGTCTGCAAAAACGTTTATGTTGTTTTTTTGATCACATTGTGAGAATAAATTCAAACAATTCTTGCCGACAATCATGATTGCTGCGAGATATCTCTTTCAACGCAGGATAGTGTTGCCGGAGCGATATATCAAGAAACTACATCAATTCAACATAAGAGATTGTTATTGGTTCAATAATCATAAAAATTTTTTAATTATGAAGTTTTTGTGAAACTAAGTGAACATAGGTGAAAAATGTTTGTTGAAAAAGTGCGATATGTCCTGAAACTATAATGACGTGGGTCTCCCACGGAAGTTAACCCAGAATCCGTGTCGGAATAGATGTTAGCCAGCGCGGCAACCATTTATGAAGATCTCTTAAAAGCTAAAGATCCTACTATGAAATCAACAACAAGAAAGTCTATATTTGTGACATTGCTCTCGGCCATGTTTGTCATGCCGGCTGCAGTATATGGGCAGGATGATTCCGATCAGCCTAAGTTTAAATTCTCCCCTTCGGGACGTATCCTTGCCGACGGTGCCATATATGCTCCCGATGGCGATGGATTCGCCGATGGTGTTGCTATCCCTGATGTTCGTCTTGGTGCGAAAGTGTCATACGGAAAATGGAGTGGTAAGATCGATATCGGCTATGGTTTTGGAAAGCTCAGCATGAAGGATGTATTCATCCAATATTCTTTCAATGACTTCAACTATGTGAAAGCCGGATATTTCGTGCACCAGTTCGGTCTTAACGCCGCAACCTCGAGTAGTATGAAACCATCGATGGAGGTATCCTCGTGCGATACATATTTCAATGCCACCGGTCGTAACCTCGGCATACAATATGTGCATGATAAGGGGGATTTCTTCGCAGGAGTGAGTGTCATGGCCGGTACTTCCATTTCCACTCCCGCGAGCGACTATGGCAAAGTGAGTGCCGGAGCAACCACTCGTCTTGTGTGGCGTCCGTATCATGCCACCGGGCAGGTTGTTCAGATCGGAATGTCAGGATGGTATCAGAGTGCCATGCATAAGAAGCTGATCGATGATGAGGGTAATCCCTATGTGTCGCCCGGATACTTTGATTTCAGCTGTCAGTTCCCTACCCGTGTCTCTAAAGTCGATATGCTCGGCGCAAATGTGAGTGATGCCAAGGGACTTGTGAAACTTTCCCCGGAATGGCTTTTCTCTAAAGACCGTGTGGCTCTTGAGGGACAGTATTACTATATGAACGTGCAACGGAAGAATGGTCTGCCGTCGTATAAGGCGCAGGGCGTCTACGGACTTTTCCGCACTCTTCTCATTGGCGATTCGCAGTATGGATACTCGCATGGCGACGCAGGCCTGGCCACCCCCGGAGCAAAGACGCTTGAATGTGTGCTCGGCTACAGCTACACAAACGGTCGCGACAAGAGTGCCGATATATTCGGCGGCATATCCAACGACTATTCCGTCACTTTCAATTATTATGTCAACAAATACGTGACTTGCCGTCTGCGCTATTCCTACACCAATGTCTGGGGCAGCGACGTGATGCACAAACGTCACGAGAATATCATACAGGCACGTATAATGTTCAAGTTCTGATGCCTTTTATTGGTTGTGACTGAACGTACTCAAAACATGGAATCCCGTTGAGCCTCAGGCTCAACGGGATTCCATCATTTTTTTTTATGACCCTGCATTGTCATTTTATGCCGAGTCGTTTTCTAAGCTCCTTGGGCAGTGCGTCCTTGTGCATCATGACGTAAATGGTCTTGGCCCTGACAAAGCTGTCTGACATATTGAGATAGCCTTTGTTATCGTTGCGTTCGGTTCCCCATGAATTCTTGGTCACATAATACTTGCTACCGTTCTGATCTTTCGCGATCCCTGTGAGATGCATCAGATGGTCGTCTGTGGTGACAAATGATTCAAATCCTTTCTGACGGATCTCAGGTGTCACGGCAACTTCCGGATAAGGTTTCTCGAATTTCAGTATCTCATCAAGGCGTTCCCCGGGTTTCATTGCGGAGAAACGGGCTGTATCAGCTGGCTCGAACCTCGACAGGTCGTTGATTTCGGGATTGATGGCGGCTCCATTCTTGAAGGCGAAGCCTTTCTCGCTTACATCCCCGTCCCAGCATACGGAGTAGCCGTTGCTTAAGGCTCCGTCGATTGTCTGCATCAGCTCATCGAGCGGAAGGTTATACATCGACGCGTGTTCCCAGTTGTCGGGTACTTCAAGGATGAAGCTCTCATAGTAGGGATGATGGGTGAAGCTGGTCAGGTTGACATAATCGTCCATGTTGAGGCCGAGCGACTGGGCGAAGCTCTTGGGTGTGTATTCCTTCCCCTTATATGTGAATTTCTCGGGTATTTTCCCGAGATACGTGTCGAGTATTCCGTCGACTACCTGATAATACTGCGGAGAACGGCTCTTCGATTTGATGGCCACGTCGGCCACTGCATGGAGCATAGACATAAGTTCTCCGTGATTATGTGTCTTTGAATCATAGTTGATTCCATTGTAGACCTCTTCCGGTACGATGCCGACTTGCCGGAAAGCGTGGATGTACGACGGACTGAGACTGCCGGGGCCTATGTTGCCGTTGCCGCGACGCAGGTAGTTGTCTTCAAGCTGGTTTTTGAGTTTCTGGCGCACGATGAACATCTCTGAGAGGTCGTGCTCCCCTTTCCCTTTCCTCAGAAGTTCGGATTCCATGAAGGAGGTTGTGGCGAAGCACCAGCATGTGCCGGTACGGGCCTGGTTTTTCACGGGTGTCACCGGCACGCTGTCGGTGACTGTAAATACATAACTCTGGGCGCATAGCGATCCTGCCGAAAGGAGTGCTGCGAGAGCGATAAGTGTTTTTTTCATTTTTAAGGTAGGTTAGGTAAAGTTTTTTGGAATCAAAGGAAAGACAGCCTTGCAATGAGTGCCGGTCAATACGTTGAGTCCTGATGTCGCGAAGTTAATGAATTTATCCGACATACCCCACTTTTTCTCTAAAAAATTTGAAATTTTTCTGAAAGCGCTTCCCGGATTGATGGAAAGCGCTCTAAAGAGCTGAAATATGCAGGCTTATTCTAATTCGTACGTTTGTTGTGCTGTGTTACTCGGTTTCGTCTGTCGGCAGGATGAACCGCACCGGTAGCGTCATGCGGCACGGTGCGGGATGGGAGTTTAATATTCCGGGATTCCAGCGTGGCATCTCTTCTATGATTCGCATGGCTTCATTGTCGAGCGACGGATCAACCGATCTTGCAATGCTGATGTCGGCTGTGCGGCCATCAGCTGTGACTGTGAAGGCCACTGCTACCGTACCTTCGCTGCCTGTCATTTTAGCGAATTTAGGATATCTGATATTGCTGGCTATATATTTCTTTATGGCCTCTTCTCCTCCCGGAAAAGACGGCAGATGGTCTATGTAAGGAGTACCGGGATTAAGATCATTTCCGGATATCTTAAGTTTTCGGTTGATTTCATCTTGATACTTGAATATTTTCTCAGAGTCTGTTATGTAAGCTCTGGAAGGAATACCGAGCGACGTCTCATGATTAGGATAGAGATTATAGATATTCATACGGGCGTTCTTAAACTTGTCAAGCATGTCGCTGTCAACAAGATATGAGGCGAATCTCCGCTGAGGGCCGGATTTTGTGGAAATATGTGGCCTTATTAGGGGAATACCTGTCATGACATACTCCGGGCGTCGGGAAAGTTGGGTGAAGCTTTCAGGGGGATAAGGTTGTGATATGGTGAAATCATTGTAGTCGTCCTTTCCCGGAATGGCATAGAGTACATTCGTTATATACAATGTTTCATGTGTGTGATTGCGGAGATAGCTTTTTGTCATATGGGCCGTTTCTCCCTTTGGCCATCCGTATGAGATTGAATATGCATATCCCGATGGTGTTTCCGTGACTATAGTCGTGTCTGGCAGCAAATATAAGATGAGGTTGACTGTTCCCATATAAACCAAGGTCGGGAGAAACAGCATTATGGTCGATATCTGTATCATGGAGTATTGTGCCTTTGTGAGAGTCCCTTGCTTGCCTGACGTTCGAATGGCATTATCCGGGTATTTGTTTTGGACATACCTCTTTGTTAATCTTATGAGGATTATGATGAGGACAATTGTGATTATGACCAGAAGCGTGAATGAAGTAAATGTAAGCAGTCTGATGGAAAAATGAAGAAATATAACAATAGTTATGCATAATGGCACTGGGATTGCTGAACCTATTATTCTTCGTTTGGTAGGTATTGAAGATTCCGGAAGTCTCATTGTAAACCCCACGCAATGAGGATAGGCGATCAGTGCGATGACAAGGGAGATAATCCCGGAAAGAATCGTTCCGATTATCGTAACTCCGCTGAAAGTAAATGTCATATGCCGCTATTTCTGTTATAGGAAATGTGTCTATTTGATGATTGCTCTTCCTGTCCAGACAAGAATAATGCCGCAAATGACGCTCGCTGCAAGATATAACGCGCTGATAGTCCAGTTCCCTTTATTGCCGAGTACCCATATGTCGTTTGCAAAAGTGGAGAAAGTGGTGAAACCGCCGCAGAAACCTGTGATCAGAAGCAAATTTTCTTCTGGAGTCATTATGTGGTGCTTCTCGATGATCCCGAAAAACAGTCCTATAAGGAAACAGCCTAAAAGATTGACCATGAATGTGCTCATTGGGAAAGATCCATGAAACATGTGTGCGAAGAGTTTGCCCATAAGGAAGCGCCCGCATGTGCCGGCAAAACCGCCGCAACCCGCTATAAGCATTGATTTGATCATTATATGGAAAACTTTAATGTGTTTTATTTTGTTAACAGATGCCATCGCGATAATATTGCATGATATTGACGGAATATGCTCTTGGTGAGGAGGAATAAGGAAAGCCTGTATGTCAAACATGGCACACAGGCTTTCATCGTGAGAAAACTAATTGAATGCGCGTCAATGCGCTTTATATAGGATTAGGATTTATTTGGCGGGGTTTTCCTTTGCGGCGTCATCCTTTGCGCGGAACATGATTGGTATCGTGAAATATGAGTCCACAGGTTGTCCGTTGTTTTCCGCTGGAATCCATTTGGGCATTAACCCTACGACACGCAGAGACTCCGCGTCGAAACGCTCTCCTCCGGATTTGACTATGACCGGATCCGATACATGGCCATCCTTATTGACGACAAACTTGACAATCACCCGGGCATTTTCATACGGACCCTCGGGATATTTCACATGGTCTGCGAGGAATTTCATTAGTTCTGGTAGGCCGCCGGGGTATTCTGCCTGCTTTTCAACAGCGACATAGATCTCCTTGCCTTTGTTTGAATCGCGGGTTTGTGATTTCACTTGAGGAATCTCATGTGTCTTTGCATATTCTTTTGTGAAGATTTCGATATATCCGTTGGGATACTCGTCGGTAGCCCCGCGCACATTCATTGCGGCGATCGCTTCTGGATCTATTTTGCTTAGGTCTCCTTTGAAGGGCTTTCCGTCAAGAAGATACACGGTCTTTTTGCTTGTCTGGACTTTAACGTCCGATTTTTTCTGTGGTTCAGGTATGCCATCATTCATTTCTGCAACAGTGTCTTCGGTTTCTGTAGCGGAAGGAACTGATTTCTGAGTATCATTTGTTGACACATCGGAAGTGATAGCACGATCTTCATCGGCTGCCTTTGTTTCCTCGATTTGCAAGGGAGAGGAAAAATCATTAACTTCGCGGTCGGAAACCGTAGGATTAATCACTGAGAACACATCGGCCACTGCGGGCTGACTGAGTGCCAGGGCGGCTAAGGCTGCCATAGGCAGGAGAGCGGCGGCGGCTATGCGCCGGCTTCCTTTGGATTTTTTTGACAACATCATAGTTATTCTTAATTTAAGTTGACTATTCAGACTGTCGGCGAAGGTCGGGAAACTCGAGCCGGCGGTCTTTTTTATTAACATCATCTGATATGCGTAGGGATCGGACGCTGAGATCTCATCGTCGACCTCAAATTCATGCACGGCCTTAAGTTCGCGCATCATGAGCCATGCGGCGGGGGAGAACCATTGGAACAGTGTCACAACCTGCGCTAAGGCGAGATCTATCCAGTGGCGGCGGCGCAGATGCTCTCTTTCGTGGGCGAGCACAATATCGAGGTTCTCGTCAAGGTCTGAGTCGGTCACGACTATCAGTCCCGCCCAGCTGAATGGCGATGATGCCATCGTCGAAAGCCGCGCGTCAGGATGGCCGGGAAGGGGAGTGCTTCCCCGAAAGATGCGCGCGACCTTTACAGCTGAAATGCCAGTTACCGTAAGCGCGACTGCGAAACCGATGATGTAGATCGCGTAGGCTATTGTGCGCCACGGTATCTCGACCTGATTGACGGTTCCCATAGGGTCCGGCATGCTCTCTGCCACTGCCACCGCCACCGGCATGCCGATCTCGACGGCTGCTGTCTGGGTGGTGAAGGAGAGGAATGGCACTGCAAATGGTATGAGGAAGGATGCCGCGTAGATGCCTCCGATAATTATCCTGTTGAAGGAATGGAAGGTGGCGGAGGCAAGCATCCATTTGTAGCCGAGATAGAGCACCGACATGATCACGGCCACTTCTATCATATATATAAGGAATGCGCCCATAATCATTGTTTCTCTTGATTGTCCTGAATATTGTGGCTCTCTACTTTGTCGATCAGTTCGCGGAGCTCGTCGGTGGAGATCTTCTCATCCTTTACAAGGGTGGAGACGAAGCTGAGATAGTTGCGCCCGAATAGACGGTCGACCATTCTTGACAAAGTGCTTGCCCTGTATTCGCTGATCGACACAAGCGGGATGTATTGGAATGAATTTCCAAGCTGCCGGTGTTCAAGCCATCCTTTTGTCTCGAGTCCCCTCACGAATGTGGAGACGGTGTTGAAGTGGGGGCGTGGTTCCGGGAGAAGATCCACTATCTCGCGCACGAAGAGGGGGCCGTTATGCCAGAAGCAATTCATGATCTCCTCCTCTTTAGGTGAAAGTGTCTTGTTCTTGTCCATAATGCTATGCCGTTTGCGGTTTGTGTTTTTATTTGATGAAGCAAAGGTAAAACTAATTTTTTAGTTATGCAACTAATTTGTTAGTTTTTTAACTAAAAAATTAGTTATTCATGTTTCAAGGCTGATTGCAGGGAAATGTCTCGTAAAATTTTCAAAAAAAAATTGCGATTCGAATTTATTGTAAATCAAAAATATGAAGTATTGATGAATGGAGGCGGTTGAAAAAAGTTAAAAAAATATTTGCACGGATGAAAAAATCGCCGTAACTTTGCAGCGCAAAAAGGGAAACACGAGAGCTTCCCGAGCTTGAAAAAGCAAAGCAAAACGCGAAAATAGCTCAGTTGGTAGAGCACGACCTTGCCAAGGTCGGGGTCGCGGGTTCGAGTCCCGTTTTTCGCTCCAAGAACATTGAAATAGAGTCGTTTGGGTAATGTTCCCAATATGCGAAAATAGCTCAGTTGGTAGAGCACGACCTTGCCAAGGTCGGGGTCGCGGGTTCGAGTCCCGTTTTTCGCT
>PPYF01267606.1_pt1 | contig 24466 bp, 19 predicted proteins | sample 1559871 | NCBI WGS metagenome assembly PPYF01 (sample SAMN08240021, study PRJNA423297) | Human gut metagenome, whole genome shotgun sequencing project. | reverse complement strand
CCCCAAGCCCGCTCCATCCCGAATGAAAACACTGGCGTTCATTCTTTGAACAGCCCCCCCGAACCGCTCCGAACGGGGCCCCGAACCAGTCCGTAGATCGTCAAAAATGTTTTTATTAACAAATAGGTACAAAAATAAGAACTGTTGCAGATCCGTGGCATGCCTCTTGCTTGACTCCCCACAGCCGCGCCGCGCGGGTACCCCGGCAGACGGCAGGCAAAGGAGCAAGCAGTGAACACCCGACAACTTGTTCAGGGCAACGAGGCCACGGCGCGGGGGGCGTTCTACGCCGGAGCGCGTTTTTTCGCGGGCTACCCCATCACGCCGTCATCCGAAATCGCGGAGCTGTGCGCCCAAGCCCTGCCGGGGCTCGGCGGCGTCTATATGCAGATGGAGGACGAAATCGCCAGCGTGGGCGCGATCATCGGCGCGTCACTGGCCGGAGCCAAGGCTTTTACCGCCACCAGCGGACCGGGCTTCTCACTCATGCAGGAAAATCTCGGGGTGGCGATCATCGGAGAAGTCCCGGTGGTAATCGTCAATGTTCAGCGCGTCGGGCCGAGCACCGGCCTTGCTACCAAACCCGCACAGTCCGACCTTATGCAGATGCGCTGGGGCCGCCATGGGGATCAGCTCGTCGTGACGCTCATGCCCGCTACCGTGCAGGAATGTTTCGAACTGATGGTGGAAGCGTTCAACATCGCGGAAACCTATCGCGTCCCGGTCGTCTTCGCGCCCGACGAAATTACGGCCCACCTACGGGAAACCTTCGTCGAGCCCGAACCCGGCAGCCTACCGATACGGTCCCGGCCCCGGCCCTCCGGCCCTCCGGAGCACTACGCGCCCTTCGTCTTCGGCAGGGGCGAGGTCGCCCCGCTGGCCTCCTACGGCGACGGCTACCGGTTCCACATCTCCAGTTCCATGCACGACCGCCACGGCAACACCTGCGGCTCCCCGGACAACGCGGCGGCCCGTGTGGCGCAGCTCCATTCCAAAATCGAGGAGCACCTCGACGACGTCATCAGGACCAAAAGTTTTGACACCGACGGCTGCGACACCCTCATCGTGACCTGCGGTGCGGTCACGCGGGCGGCGCGGGCGGCGGCGCGCCGTGCCGAAGGCCGCCGCGTGGGCGTGCTCCAGCTTCAGACGATCTGGCCCTTCCCGGAGAAGGCCGTGCGGGAGGCCGCGCACACGGCGGAACGCATCGTCGTACCGGAAATGAATTACGCCGGACAGCTCGCCGGAGAAGTCCGCAGGCTGTTCGGGCCGGACAGGCCCGTCATCCGGGTCAACCGGTACAACGGAAGCGTGATCACGCCCTCGGACATCCTCCGGGCGCTGGACTGAACCGCCGCGACACACAATCAAGGAGCGCAGTTATGGCTTTCGCATCTGGGGCCGCGTATCTCAGGCAAGAGGCCCTGCCGCATATCTGGTGTTCGGGCTGCGGCAACGGGGTGGTGCTCGGGGCGCTGGTCCGGGCCTTTGAGGAACTCGGCGACGCGCCGGAGGACATCGTGGTCGCCACCGGCATTGGCTGCTGGGGCAAGGCGGACGACTATCTGTCCGTCAACACGCTGCACGTCACTCACGGCCGCGCCCTGCCCTTCGCCACGGGCGTCAAAGCCGCCAATCCGCGTCTACGCGTAGTCGCGCTGATGGGCGACGGCGACGGAGCCACCATCGGCGGCAACCACCTCATCCACGCGGCCCGCCGCAACATAGACCTCACCGCGATCATCGTGAACAACTACAATTACGGCATGACCGGAGGGCAGTTCTCCGCGACGACCCCATCAGGCAAGATCACCAAGACCTCGCCCCTCGGCAATCCGGAACGCGCCTTCGACCTGTGCGCGCTGGCCGCGGCGGCGGGGGCCAACTTCGTCGCCCGCGAAACCGTCCGGCCCGGACGCGGCCTGACCCACATCCTGTGCGCCGGACTGGAGAACAAGGGCTTTTCCTTCATCGAAGTGGTGAGCCCCTGCACCACGCTGTTCGGCCCGCGCAACGGCTTCCCCGCGCCCCTCGACATGCTTGCATGGCTTCAGGACCGGGGGGTCACGCCGGAGGCCTACGAACGCCTCGACGACCCGGAAGCCACCGGGCACTTCCCCACCGGCGTTCTCACCGAACGGCACGAGCCCGACTTCCTGAGCCGTTACGAAGCCATGCGGCGGCTTGCCGCGCCCTCGGGAGAAACATCATGAAACAGTACCAGATCATCATCGCCGGGTCCGGCGGACAAGGCATCATCGTGACGGGGCAGATGCTGGCTCGGGCGGCCCTGCTCGAAGGCCGGAACGCCGTGCAGACGCAGTCCTACGGCATCGCCCAGCGCGGCGGGTTCTGCGCCGCCGAGGTCATCACGGACGAGGACGAAATTCTGTTCCAGCAGGTCGAGCATCCCGACGCCGTGGTCGTGCTCGGCAGGGAAGCGGCGGAACGCTTCGCGGACACGCCCGCCCCGGTCATCTACGACAGCGACGCCATCCCCTTCGCCGGAGGCGGATGGATCGGGCTTCCCCTGTCCGCCATCGCCACACGGGCGGGCAACGCGCGCGCCTCCAACGCGGCGGGTGCGGGCGCGCTCCTCGCCCTGACCGGCATGGCGCGTCTGGAATCCTTCATCCAAACGCTCGACGGCTTCAAGGCCGCCGTACGGGAAGCCAACGCTGAGGCGGCCCGCGCCGGGTACGCCGCCCTCATGGACCTTTTTCCCGAAGGAGGCCCTCATGGCCGCTGAAAAACCGCACTTCGCCGTGCACATCCGCGAAGACCGCTGCAAGTCCTGCCGGTACTGCGTCGCGTCCTGCCCGGCGCAGGTCCTGTCCCTATCGGGCCGCGTCAACGGGCAGGGATACGAAGTTGTTGCCCCACTCCCGGATCGCCGCTGCACCGGATGCCTGCGCTGTGTGACCATTTGCCCGGACTTCGCCGTGGTCGTCGAACCGCAAGGGAGGTGAACCGTGCGTTTTCCCGACTTCCCACACCTGTTCGCCCATCTGGAGAGGACGGCCCCACCCCGGACGGTCGCCGTCATCGGCGCGGAGGACCCACACGCGCTGGAGGCCGCCGTCCTCGCCAACGCCGAAACCGGCCTCTCGCCCGTCCTCATCGGCAACCGGAAACGCATCCTCGCCGGACTGAAACGCCTCGACCGGGCCAACGCGTTCTCGGTACTGGCGGCACGGACGCCCGAAGAGGCTGTGGCGACCGCCGCTGCACTGCTCCGGGACGGCTCGGTCCACCTGCTCATGAAGGGAGCCATCCCCACGGGTGCGCTCATGCACGGGCTCATGGCCCCGGAGGCCGGATTCCGCACGGAGGGAGTGCTTTCCCACGTCAGCCTCGTGAGCGTCCCCTCCCATCACAAGGTATTCACCATCACGGACGCGGCCCTGAACATCCGACCCGATGCGGCCCGCAAGCGGGACATCCTCCTCAACGCGGCGGAGGTTCTGCGGCGGCTGAACGTGGACGCCCCGCGCGTCGCCGTGCTCGCCGCCGTGGATGCGCCCAACCCCAAGATGCCGGAAACGCTTGACGCCGCCGCGCTGCGGGAGGCCGGGGAACGCGGCGCGTTCGGGGACTGCGTGGTGGACGGGCCACTGCCCTACGATCTCGCCATGAGCCGCGAGGCGGCCAGCGCCAAGGGCCGCTTCGGACCGGTCTGCGGTGAGGCGGACATCCTGCTCGTCCCGGACATCGCCTGCGGCAACGTGCTGCTCAAGGCTCTGCGCTACGGGTGCGGGGCGGAGAGTGCTGGCTTCGTGGTTGGAGGCCGCGCGCCCATCGTGCTCACCTCGCGCGCCGCGCGGACCAGAGACAAGCTGCTGCCGCTCCGGCTGGCGTCCCTCGTTTCCCTGTAACCGCGGTCGACGCCGCGACGGGAGAAGCCATGCACACCATCCTGTCCGTCAATCCCGGCTCCACCACGACGAAGATCGCGGTCTACCGCGACGAGACGCCGCTGTTCACGGAAACCGTGGAGCACCGCCCCGAAGAACTCGCGGGCAAGCGGATCATGGAACAATTCGGGTTGCGCCGGGAGGCGCTGACCCGCTGCCTCGAAGCCCACGACCTGCGCCCCGGCGATTTGTCCGCCGTGGCCGCGCGAGGCGGCAAACTTCCACCGCTCCGGCGCGGGGCCTACCGCGTCAACGCGCTCATGGTGGAAACCCTGCGGACGCGCCCCGTGGACGAGCACGCCTCCAACCTCGGGGCCGTCCTCGCCTACGATCTCGCGGAGCCGCTCGGCATCCCGACCTACATCTACGACGCCGTAGTCACAGACGAAATGGACGACGTGGCGCGACTCAGCGGTGTGCCGGAACTCGTCCGGCGGGCCTCATGCCATGTGCTGAACATGCGCGCGGCGGCCCGAAAATACGCGGAACGCGCGGGCCGTCCCCCGGACGAAACCGCCGTGGTGGTCATGCACATGGGCGGCGGGATTTCCGGGTGCGCCCTCCTGCGGGGCCGGATGATCGACGTACTCTCCGATGAGGAGGGGCCGTTTTCGCCGGAACGCGCCGGGCGGGTGCCCTGCCGCCAGCTCGTGGACCTGTGCTTCTCCGGCGGGCTGGACCACGCCGCGGCCACCCGGCGCATGCGCGGGAACGGCGGACTGCTCGCCTATCTGGGCACGTCCAGCGTTCCGGAAGTGGAACGCCGCATTGCCGCCGGAGACGCCCACGCCGGGAAAGTCTACGAAGCGATGGCCTATCAGGCCGCCAAGGGGATCGGGGAACTCGCGACCGTACTCCCCGGCGGGCCGGAAGCGATCATCCTGACCGGAGCCATCGCCCGTTCGCGGATGTTCACGCGGCTGATCGCGGACAAAGTACGGTTCCTCGCACCGGTGGAGATCATCCCCGGCGAGAACGAGATGGAAGCGCTGGCCCTCGGCGTGCTCCGGGTCCTGCGCGGCGAGGAGGCCAGCCGGGAATTCCGTCTCGATCCTCCGGGCGGAACCGGGTAATCCGCGGGCACGGCAATGTTTTGTTTTTGAACGCGGCACTCGCAAATGATGCGTTTTTAAGCGGCAGAGTCGGCTCCCGGATCGCGCGCCCCGACTCTCCGCAGAAGACATTACGTTAACATTTTGAAATAGAACATGAAAAAAGCAGCGGAACAGCCTCTCCGGCACCGCCGGCGTTTGGCACCGACTTTGCTTTTTGACGGAATGAATGGAACGGCCCGTCGGGGGCCGGAGAACGCCGTCCGGACACGGGCGGAAGACCGGGGCGGAAGCGCCCTTCCCAAAGGAGCCTGAGCATGAAGAGCATCGCCGTAGTCGGTTGCGGAGCGCAGGGCGGGCCGTGCGCCACCATCATCTCGCGCATTCTGGATGTGAAATCCATCGTTCTGGCCGATCTCGACGTCGCCGGAGCCGAAGCCGTGAAGGAAAAGATCGGCGACAAGCGGATCACGGTCAAGAAGCTGGACGCCTCCAGCGTCGATTCCGTCCGCGAGGCGATCCAGGGCGCGGACGTCGCCATCAATCTGGTGAATCCGAACTTCAACCCCGTGATCATGGAAGCCTGCCTTCAGGAGGAATGCCATTACGTGGACACCTCAATCGGCGACACGATGGACCTCGACCTTGACGCCTCGGACAACATTCTGTCTCGAATGATGCACGGACACGAACCCCGCTTCCACACGGAATTCAAGGAAAAGGGTCTTTCCTGTATGATCGGCTGCGGCGCGTCTCCGGGCCTGACCAACGTCTTCGCCCGTTACCTCATCGACAAGTACGACACCGTCGATTCCGTGAAGATACGCTTCGGCAAGCGCTCGCGCAGCACCGATCCCAAGGTCATCGCCGCATGGGTGCCCACATGGTCCCCGGAACGCGCCCTGTGGGGCTACGCCATCCGTCCGGTGGTGTTCACCGGCGGCAAGTTCGAGAAGTTCGACATCTACAGCGGATACGAGGAATTCCAGTTCCCAGAGCCCACGGGCGTCATCCCGCTCGTCTACCACCAGCACCCGGAACAAGTCACGATCCCCTATTATCTCAAGGACAAGCGAATTCAATACTGCGATTTCAAGTACACCATCGATCGCGAGCTCGGCACCCTGATCCTCATGGGCTTCGGGGACAAGACTCCGGTGGACGTCAAGGGCGCAAAGGTTTCCCCGCATGATCTGCTCATGAAGATCGTCCGCCGTCCTTCCGGAAACTTCATGAACGAAAACGCCGCCATGCAGGAAGCGGAGATTCCCATTTACATGAACGCTTCCGTCATTGTAGAAAGCGATTCCGGCAAGATCGGCGACGAGGCAGTGGGACGCCGCGTCCGTTCGGTGAGCCGCATCGACTACCATCCGCCGCTGTTCAGCAGCGTGGAGGAACGCAGGGCCCTCTACAAGACTTTCGGCAGCTCACAGATTCACGTGGCGCTCCCCGCCGTCATCACGGCGATCCTCTGCGCGGCGGGCAAGGCTCCCTCCGGCGTGGCCGGCATCGAATGCCTCGACCCAGCCCTGTTCCTCGAAACCCTGCAAAGCCACGGGCTGAAGCTCAACTATACGGAATCCCATTCCGAAAGCGTGCTCCTCTGATCCCCCCGCAGGTGCGGAGGCGGCCCCAAAAGCCGCCTCCGCCCACAGGAAGCCCACTCCGGGGCGCGGCGAGAAGCCCCCTACTTCCCAGGGCCGAAACCGTCCGTACGGCGCCTCCCCCTCGCGGTTACGGCGGCGCCGCGCTCCGCCTCAGACGCCATTCCTTGCCTTCATCCGGTTCCAGATAGTGACGCGGCTGATGTCCAAAATCTCGGCCACCAGCTTCTTGTTGCCGCCCGTATGCTTGAGCAGCGTGTCGATGATGCTGTCCTGCATGAACTTCATGCTGCCGATGGGCACCCGGATATCGGAAAGACCGTCCGGCTCCGCCTCTACGGCGTGTTCGCGCACATGCTCCTCAAGCAGCCCGGCGACCAGCGCGTCGGCATCCCGCGTCCCGTCGGACAGCACCACGATCTTCTCTACAAAAAACTCCAGTTCCCGGATGTTCCCCGGCCAACCGTAGCCCTGCAACCGTTGCAGCCCGGCGGCGGAAAGCGGCTCCACCTGCGTGCCGTACTTCGCGTTCAGCAGCCGGAGGAAGTGCGCCACCAGCGCAGGGATGTCGCTTTTGCGTTCGCGCAAGGGCGGAATCCGCAGCTTGAGCGGACTGATGCGGAAGTAGAGGTCCTGCCGAAAATGCCCGTCAAGGACCTGTCGGTACAGGTTCTTGTTGGTTGCGGCCACGACCCGGATGTTCACGTTGATGACCCGGTCCCCACCGATGCGTAGGATTTCCCGCTCCTGAAGCACCCGCAGCAGTCGGGCCTGAATGGACGGGCTGATCTCGCTGATTTCGTCGAGGAAGATGGTGCCGTTGTGCGCCATCTCGAACAGGCCGGGCTTGCCGCCCTTGCGCGCGCCGGTGAACGCACCGCCCTCGTAGCCGAACAGCTCGCTTTCGAGCAGGCTTTCGGGCAGGGCCGCGCAGTTGATCGCCACGAACGGCCCTCCGGCGCACGGGCTTTCATTATGGATGCCCTGCACGAAGAGTTCCTTGCCGGTCCCGGTTTCGCCCTCCAACAGCACCGAGGCCGAGGAACGGCTGAACTGCCGCGCTCTGGTCACGGTTTCTCGAAGAGCCGGGCTGTCCCCGATGAGGCTCTCGAAGGTATTGCGGGCCACGAGCCCCTTGTCCACAAGCTGGAGGCGCGCCTTCATCTCGATGGACTGAATGTCCCGGACCCGCTGAAACTTGACGATGAGTTCCTCTTTCTCCCCGTTCACGTCCACGGACAGGCGACTGCAAAAAAAATCCGAACCGCCCGTCTTGACGAAGCCCTCGCGCAGCGGTTTGGCGTCGCCGTATAACAGCCGGACGAATTCCGGGGTGGCCGGGCCGTCGACCCTCTCGCCCACGAGCGGGCCGTCCCCCCCGATCCGGCTCTCCGCGATGGCGTTGGCGAGGATAATCCGTCCCTCTTTGTTGAAAACCAGAATCCCCTCGTTGGAACAGTTGATGATGGTGCTGAGGCGGTGGTTCCGGGTCTTCTCGCGCATGCCGAGTTCGAGAATTTTTCTGGCCGAGGAAACCGCCTCAAACACGTCCTCGGGCTGCGAGACGATCTGAACGTACGGGCAGCGGTTCTTCTCACTGATGCGGCGCACACAACTTCCCACGCCGAGGATCGTGTGCCCCTCCAGACGGCCGAGCTTCCGCTCGATGTTCTCGTACTCCTCCTTGGAGCCGTAGCTCAGGGACCGGCAGGGCGTGTCCGGAAACAGTCCGGCCACGGCTTCGAGCTGACGCATCACCTCGGATTCGTAGGCCATGAGCACGATGGGGTTGCCGTATCCGGCGGCCCGCCGGTAGGCCTGCAATAGGTCCGAGGCGCGTATATTGACCTCCACGACCGGCTTCTTGAGCATCTGCCGGATGACGGCGGCGGTCCCACCGTGGCTGATGAACACCTCGAAATCCTTTTCCCGTCGCTTGGCGTACAGGTGCCCGCCGTAGGAAATGCCCCCCTCGTAGATTTCCAGAGGCACGTTGAGGCGGCGGGCGTAGCGGCGAGCCAGCACCGTCAGTTCCGGATAGGTCGATATCAGCAGCACTGTGGCTCTCATGCGGATTCCTCCTGTTATCGGGCCATTCTATTCCTTCTTGTCACACTTCTTCCGCTCCGCGCAACGGCCGGGAAAAACGCCTTTCCTCTATGCGCCGCCCTCTTTGTCTGCAAGGACGCCCGGAAGAAGTCCGTTTCCTGCGCGTGTGTTCTGATTTTGAACGCGGCGTGCGCCTCCGGGAAACGCCCCGTCCCGCACCCCTGCGCGAAACCTCGGCCTCGCGAGCCGAACAGAACGCCGTGCCGCTCATCTTTCCCCTTTCATTCCGCGATGTAGCCATAATCGTGCCAATCTCGTCCCCGGTTCTGGCACCAAGTTTGCTTATCCGTCCGTACAGGGCGCGCCCTCGGCGGCGCGCCGCCGCAACGCAAACGCTCAACCCGGAAGGTAACTATGGTTGTGCAGCACAAGAACGCCCCTCCGCCCGAACGCGGGACGGTCGCCTATGAAGTCGCCGTCGTCGGGGGCGGAATCATCGGTTCCGCCGTGGCCTACGGGCTCGCGAAGGAAGGCAGGCGCGTGATCCTGCTCGACGCGGCGTCGCCCGTGGACCGCGCGTCGCGGGCCAACATGGGCATCATCTACTGTCAGTGCAAGTTCCTGCACCATCCGGACTTCGTTCGCTGGCACCTGGATTCCTCGGCCCTGTTCCCGGAACTGATCCCCGAACTGGAGGAGCTCACGGGCATCCGCATCTTCTACAGGCCGGGCGGCGGGCTGGTCCCCTGTATCGGTGAAGAAGAGTTCGAACAGCGCACGGCCTATGTGAACGGCCTTCAGGAAGAGGCCGGAGGCCGCTATCCCGGCAGCGTGGTGGACCGGAGCGAACTGGAAAGGCTCATGCCCCGCGTCCGCTTCGGGCCAGATGTGACCGGCTCGGCGTGGTGCTCGGCCGACGGCCTGCTCGAACCGCTGCAACTCATGTTCGCGCTGCGCAAGGGCGCGGGCCTGCTCGGCGCGTCTCTGCGCTTCAACTTCCGCGTGGACGCCGTGTCCGTCGCCAACGGCCTGTACCGGCTCTCGGCGGGGCAGAAAACCGTGGAGGCCGAACGCGTGGTGCTCGCGGGCGGCCTGAGCAACCGGGGGCTGGTGCGCCTGCTGCCCGGCTCCGCTCTCCGTCTGCCGCTGTTCCCGGATCGCGGGCAGGTGCTGCTCACCGAGCAGATCGGCGACGTTCTGCCCTATCCCATAGCCGGGATCACCCGTACGCCGGGCGGGACCGTCATGCTCGGGTTCCGTCGCGAACGCGCCGGCACCGATCCCCGTATCCGGCCGGAAAGCGTGGTTCACGAAGGCCGCTGGGCGCTGCGGGTCATGCCTGATCTGGCTCGGCTGCGGATCATCCGCTCGTGGAGCGGCCTGCGGGTCATGCCGGACGACTGGCTGCCTCTGTACGACACGGTTCCGGGGCATCCCCGCGTGTATGTGCTCAACGTGCAGCCTGCGGTGACCCTCGCCGCCATCCACGTCAAGACGCTGCCAGGCTTCGTCATGGGCGGTACGCTTCCGGCGGACGCGCGGCGGTTCGGCCTGAGCCGCTTCGCCTCTCCGTCCCTCCAATAAAGGAGCGCCATATGGCTATATTCAACTCGACGGAAACCCTGAACGAACCCACCGTGCTGGTGGAATTCGAGGGAACGCCCGTGCGCGTCCCGGCGGGCCTGACGGTCGCCGCGGCTCTGCTCGGACACGCCGGGGCCGGCACCTTCTGCGCCAACAGCGCCGACGGCTCGGAACGCGCCCCGCATTGCCTCATGGGCGTGTGTTTCGAATGTCTGGTGGAAATCGACGGCATCCCCAACCGGCAGGCCTGCCTCACGCAGGTGACCGAGGGCATGGTCATCCGCCGCCAGCGCAACATCACGGAGTGGAGCGTATGAACCAGCGATGCGACGTACTGGTCATCGGCGCCGGACCCGCCGGATTGAGCGCGGCCTCGGCTGCGGCCGAACAAGGGCTCGCCGTGCTGCTGCTCGACGATCAGCCCCTTCCCGGCGGGCAGTTCCACCGCAATGTGGGACACGAGCGGGGGGAAATCCTTCAGGACGCCTCGGAACGCGAACAGGGCCTGCGCCTCGTCGCGCGCATGGAACGCAGCGGCGCGGAATGGCTGCCCGGCAGCACGGTCTGGTTCGCGGAACCTGGACGGGTCATCTACAGCCGAAACGGCACCTCTACGGAAGCCCGCGCCCGGTGCGTCATCGCCGCCACCGGCGCGACGGAGCGCCCCGTGCCCTTCCGGGGTTGGACCCTGCCCGGAGTCATGGGCGCGGGCGGTACCGACATTCTGCTGCGTTCGGGCGTGGTCCCGTCCGGTCCGGTGGTGCTGGCGGGCAACGGTCCCCTGCTCCCCCTGATCGGCTACCATCTGCTCCGGCTCGGCGTCCCAATCGCGGGCCTGCTTGACACCGGCTCAATGGGCCGGAGGCTGTCGGCTCTGCCCTTCCTGCCCGCCGCCCTGCTGGACCCGGCGTATCTCGGCAAGGGGCTTGGCATGGCGTGGCGGCTGTTGCGGGAAAAGATCACGACCTTCGGTGTGACCCGGATCGCGGCGGAAGGGTCCGGCAAGGTGGAGGAGGTGCGCTTCACCGCCGACGGCAGGGAGCACCGGATTTCCGCCGACCTGCTCATCACCCACGAGGGAATCATCCCCCGCACCCATCTTTCGCGGCTCATGGGCCTGCGCCACGTCTGGGACCCGCGCCAGCGATGCTGGCACCCGCTCTGCGACGAGGACGGCGGAACCTCGGTCGAGGGCGTCCTCCTCGCCGGGGACGGGGCCACCGTGGACGGCGGCGAAGCCAGCGCCCGCAAGGGTGAACTCGCGGGCATCGAGGCGTCCCGGCGTCTGGGCGTCCTGTCCGACGGGCAGGCCGCAGCCCTGTCCCAGCCCGCGCGCACCGAATTGCGCCGCCTGCGCCGCGCCAGAGGCTGGCTCTCCCGCTTCTTCGTTCCCCGCAAGGGCCTGTTCGACGTGGAGGACGACGTGGTGGTGTGCCGCTGCGAGAACGTCACCGCCGGACAGATACGGCAAGCGGCCTCGGAAGGCTGCTTCGACGTCAACGACGTGAAGCTCCGTACCCGTTCGGGCATGGGGCAATGCCAAGGCCGCATGTGCGGCACGGCGGCGGCCGAAATCGCGGCCGCGCGCCTCGGCGTGCCCACGGAACGCGTCAACGCTCTCAACATCCGCCCCCCGATCCGGCCGGTAAACGTGGCGGAGCTGTGTTTCTACACCGAGGACGAGGACAGAATGTCGCGTCCCGTCTAGTCCGCCGGATTCACCCTCTTGCCACAGGAGGAATGATGGACGGTCAAACCATCGACATCATCGTTATGGTCGTCTACCTCGCCAGCGTCGTGCTCATCGGCTATTACTCCATGAACAGGATTGAAGACTTCGACGACTACGCCGTGGCGGGCCGGACCATTCCGGCCTCCCTGATCTTCGGCACCATCGGCGCGACGCTGTGCGGCGGCGGAGCTACCATCGGGCGCATCGCCTTCGTACACAAGCAGGGGCTCATCGTGTTCGTGGCCCTCTTGGGAGTGGTCGTCTGTCAGGTGTTCAGCGGGCTGTTCATCGCGCCGCGCGTCCGTCGCATCGGCCGCAACGTCTACAACATCAGCGACCTGTTCGGCATGTACTACGGACGCGCCGGCCGCCTCAGCTCCAGCATCGTGGCCTTCTTCTTCCTCATGTCCATGATGGGCGTGCAACTGCTGGCCATGGGCCGCATCCTCGAAACCATCCTGAATATGGACTTCGTGGTCGCCACCATTCTTTCGACGGTTATCACGGTGGCCTACACATGGGCGGGCGGCATGATCGCCGTCCTGCTGACCGACGCGGTGCAGTTCATCGTCATCGCGGTGGGCCTCAGCATCGCGGCCTATCTGGGGCTTGAAAAGGTGAGCGGGCTGGCCAACGCGATGGACATCATCGCCTCCCGGTCGCCGGAATCGGCCATGCTCCTCGACTTCTTCCGCGACGACTGGTCAGTCCTGAAGCTCGGGGCGTTCTTCCTCGCTTTCATGCTCGGGGACATGTGCACCCCCTACTACATCCAGCGCTACGCCACGGCCGCGTCGCCCAAGGACAGCAAGCTCGGCGTCACCCTGTTCAGCGTCTATTACATCTTCTTCCTCGCGACCACAGCGGCCATCGGCATTGTGTCGGTGTACATGCAGCCCTCCGCCACGCCCGATCTCGCCATGACCTCGCTCGTGCAGACCATCCTTCCCGCCGGACTCAGCGGACTGGTCATGGCCGCGCTGCTGGCGGCGGTGATGTCCACGGGCGACTCGCTCTTCAACACCGGCGCGGTGACGTTCACCCGAGACGTATACAATGAATTCATCAATCCGGGCGCCACGCAGCGGCAGCTCCTCTTCGTCTCCAAGGCCGTGACCGTCCTGCTCGGCATCGGGGCCACGCTGTTCGCGCTCGTCCTGCCCGACGTGCTCGGGCTGATGGTCCACATCTACACCATCTGGGGCCCCGCCATCATCATCCCGCTGTTCTGCGGCCTGCTGTGGGGGAAGCTGGAGGAACGCCGGGCCTCGCCCTATGCGGGCATGCCCGCCATCGTCGTCGGCGGTCTGACCGCGCTGATCTGGGGACCGGCCCTCGGCGATCCCTTCGGTATCCCCAACAACGTGCTCGGCATGGCGGCCTGTCTGATCACCTTCGTCGCCGTACATCTTGCGACCCGCTCGTGGGAACCCACGGGCATGTTCGCACCCGAACACATCGAAACGACAGGAGAAGAAAGATGCTGACCGCTTTCGTCCACCTCTCCATCGTCGCGAACGTCGCGGCGTCGCTCTACATCGCCGCCGGGCTCGTCCAGTACTACCTCAACCACCGTTAGTCGGAGGAAAACCGCATGAAAATCGGCATCGTAAAGATGGCGGCCGGGAAGCACCGGGAACCGGACGTCGAGCGGCGGTTCCTGCCGCAGGACAGCGAACTGGTGCTGGTGGACTTCACCGGCGATCGGAAGAAGCTGGCCGAAGACCTGCGGGGGCTGGACGCACTGCTGGTGTCCTACGTGCCCATCGACGGCGAAATCCTCGACGCGCTGGACGCCTGCCGGGCCATCGCGGTCCCGGCCGTGGGCTGGAACTGGATCGACGCGCCCGCCGCGTGGCGCAAGGGGATCGCGGTCATGGCCAACGGCCCCTACTGCACGCAGGAGGTCGCGGACCACACGCTGGCCCTGCTTCTTGCGCTCAACCGCCGACTCATGGACTACCACCGCAGCGTACAGGCCGACGGACTCTGGAAGTGGGACGCCTTTCCGGGCATCCGGCGTCTTGAGGGGCAGACCCTCGGCATCCTCGGATTCGGGAGCATCGGGCGGGCCGTGGCCCGGCGCGCGCAGGCCTTCGGCATGCGGGTGGCGGCCCACGATCCCTACGTGCCCGAAGCCCTCGCCCGCGGGATGGACGTGGAGCTGCTCAGCGTGCCCGAACTGCTCGCCCGCGCGGACGTGGTGAGCAACCACATGAACCTCAACGACACGAGCCGCGGCTTCTTTAACCGGAAAACCTTCGCCCTGATGCGGCGCAAGCCTCTGTTGATCAACGTAGGCCGGGGCGAATCCGTAGTCGAGGCCGCTCTCGTCCGCGCGTTGGACGAGGACGTAGTGTCCGGGGCCGGGCTGGACGTACTGGCCTCGGAGGAACCGAAACTGGAGGGGCACCCCCTGCGCGGGCGGCCCAACGTCATCCTGACCCCGCACATGGCCTTCTATTCGGATACGGCACTGTTCGACTGCCTACGGATCGCCTGCCAAAACCTCACGTACTACTTGAAGGGTGAGCACGACAAGGTAAACCGGTTCGTGCCCCGCGAATAGTCCCGAAGCGTGGCGGCCTTGCCCGCCCGCACTCCACGAATTCCTTCCGAACAAGGCGGCTCCGACCGCCTTCGTCATGCCCGCGCCACGGCCACGTCCACTTTATCCGTCGCCGTTTCATCAACCCGGCATCATACCCGTGCGCCGCCGCACATGTGGGAAACGTTCCCCGGCCAGTTTTTTGCCATGCGCGCACCGTTCGCGTGACATCCGGGCGGGCCCCGTCCTGCGTCAACGAAGTGCGGACCTATGCGGAAAACAGGCATGAATCCATTGCTGAAAACCGTTCCTCCCAAAGGTTCTATTGCAGGAAGCGACGTTTTGTTTCATGGCAATACAGAAAGATACTCAAGGGAACCCCTTCGTCATGGACTTCACCCTACTGTGAGAAAAGCAATCACGCTCTACGGCAGCCACGCCTCAAAGCGTTCACTTTCTGAACGCCCCGGACACCACCCTCATCAGCTTCGCCGTAGCGTTCTCACCACGATCCGGTCTGATGCGCCGTAAAACCGCAAACCATCATTATGCTACATCGTCGTCCAACACTGGCACTCTTCTTGCTGTCCCCAGAGAAAACAGGAGGAAGCCCATGTACAAGGTCGTCGTGGTCTCATCGTTTCACGAACAAGGGCTGGCGCTGCTGCGCCGGGAAGATATCGAACTCCATGTGGTGGACGACTTTTCGCACGAAAGCCTGTCCTGCGCCTTGAAGGGTGCCGACGCCGTGACCGTGCGCACCGTTCCGCTGACCCCGGAACTGCTTGACCTCGCCCCTCGGCTGCGGATCGTGTCCCGCTTCGGCGTGGGGACGGACAACATCCCGGTGGACTATCTGTCCGGACGGGGCGTGCCGGTGGCCATCGCCGTGGATTCCAACGTTACCACGGTGGCCGAACACACACTGATGATGCTCCTCACGCTGGCGAAGCGGGCCTTCGAGGGCGACCGAGCCGTACGCGAGGGCCGGTTCGCGTGGCGCAACGCCCATCCCACCAGTGACCTCCGGGACAAGACTATCCTGCTCGTGGGCTGCGGACGCATCGGACGGCGCGTCGCCCGGCTGTGCGGGGCCTTCGATATGCACGTCGAGGTTTACGATCCCTATCTGCCCCCGGAACGGGCGGAGGGCTTTACGCTGGTCCCCGATCTCTATGAGGCGCTGGGACGGGCCGACATGGTGTCGCTGCACACCCCCTACACCCCGGAAACCCGCCATCTCATGGACCGGAGGGCCTTCGCCGCCCTGAAGCCCGGCGCGATCCTCGTCAACTGCTCGCGCGGCGAAACCGTGAACGAAGCCGCATTGGCGGACGCCCTGCACGAAGGACGGGTCGGCGGCGCGGGGCTGGACGTGTTCGAAGGCGAAATCCCGTCCCCGGATTCGCCCCTCCTGCACCTTGACCGCGTGCTCCTCAGTCCCCACAACGCGGCCCTGTCCACGGAAGGCTCCATCCGTATGGCCACGCAGGCCGCACAAAACGTCCTCGACTGCCTGGACGGCAGACTCCGTCCTGATGTCGTCTTCAACAGGGTGCGGCTCGGGCTGTAGCCGCAAGGGAGGGCATCTCCCGCATGCTCGCGGACACGGTGTTCCCGCCGTACAACCTCGGCCCAGCCGAGAACGGCGACACGGCCCTCCGTGGGAGCGGAATGCACCCCGCGCCGCAGGGCGCGGCGGGAGCGGGCCTTCTCGTCAATACCCGGCGACCGCTCCCCCTTCTTCCGAACGTTCTCCGCCGGTTCCTCCGGGAGCCGGGTCTTCCTTTACGCCTCGGACGCCGTCCGAGGTTTTCGGATGCGGCCCGCCGCATCCCAACGCGCCGCAAGGCGGGGAGGCCACATGTTCTACGGCTGGAAAGTCTGCTCCGTGTCCTGTCTGGGCAATTTGCTGGTGGTGGGCGGCGTGACGTACATCATGAACGCCTTCATGGAACCGATGTCCTCCCTGCACGGCTGGACTCGGGCGGACATCGGCGGGGCCGTCGGCCTCGCCACGCTGTGCGGCACCCTGAGCATGCCGGTACTGGCCTCGCTGGCCATACGGCATAGCCTGCGGCTGATGACGACTCTCGGCATGGCCTGCGGTGGACTGGCCTTCATGGGGCTCGGCTTTGTCGGGACGCTCCCCGCGTTCACCGTGCTGTTCGCGCTGGCGTGGGTGGCGGGGCAGGCCTGCGGCGGCGTGGTCGGCAACGCGCTCATGGGCAACTGGTTCGTCCGCTGCCGGGGCCGGGCCTTCGGCCTCGCCAACCTCGGCACCTCACTGTCCGGGACCGTCCTGCCCTTCATTGCGCTGGTGCTCGTCAACCAGTGCGACGTGCGTACCGCCTTCCTCGTCATCGGCGGATTCATCCTCGCGCTCGCTCCCCTGTGCTGGGCTGTGGTGCGGGACACGCCGGAAGAACTCGGCCTGTCTCCGGACGGCGCGGCCCCCCCCGCCTCCGCCGCGCCGGTTTCCCCGCTGATCGTGCCGTGGCGCGACCTGCTCGTCCGCCGCGAAGCCTACTGCATCGGCCTGTCCTTCGGTTTTGGGCTGCTGGCCGCAGCGGGCGTGCTCGGCCAGCTTAAGCCCCGATTCGCGGACCTCGGCTTCTCCGACTACGCGGCTATGGGCTTCATGTGCCTGACAGCCCTGTTCGCGGCGGGCGGCAAATACCTCTGGGGCTGGGTCTGCGATCTTAGGACGCCGCTGTTCAGCGCCAAGATTCTCATGCTTGCCAACGTATTCGCGCTTGGGCTGGCCTTCCTGCCCCAGAACCCGGCCTCCGTACTGCTGTTCGCCACGGTCGGGGGCGCGTGCCTCGGCGGGTTCTGGACCGTACTCCCCGCCGTAGTGGCGCACGTGTTCGGCAGGCGGCGTTTCGTCCCGGTCTACCGGTTCGTCACCGTGTTCATCACCCTCAAGGCGCTCGGCTATCCTGTCATGGGATTTTCCTATCAGTGGACCGGTTCCTACGACGCCGGATACCTCTTATGCACCGGCATCCTGCTGGCCTGCTTCCTTATGATGCTCACTGTCCGGGAACCCGATTCCGTGTCCGAAAGCGGGGCGTCCATCGGGGCCGTCGGCGTTTAGATTCTGAACGCGGCGTTCAGTGCGCCGGATACGCCGCGCCGGACGCCGGAATCCCCACTTTTTTTCGCGTGAAAATCCACCTTGTTGGCGAACCGGACCGGTAGATCGGCGTTGGTACCGTATTTGCTTTATCACCGACGACTCCTTCCCCCAACCCGGAGGATGACGATGACCCGCTATCAGTATACCCGCGACATGCTCGTCGGCCTGTCGGCCATACTCATCGCCCTGTTCTTCCTCTCAGCCGCGCCCTTTCAGATCACGGGGCGCAGCGACGACTACGGCATCTCCGGAAGGACTCTGCCCGTACTGATTGCGGGCGTCCTCCTCGTGCTGGGCGCGTACCTGTTCGTCCGCAATCTCATCCATATTCGGCGGGCGGCTCCGCGCGCGGAACGTCCCGAAGCGAAGCGCGACCGCCGGCACCGCTTCGGACGGGCCGCGCTGTACATAGGGGCCATCGCCGTCTACATCGTCGGCTTCTCCTATGTGGACTATATTCTCTCCACCATCCTGATGGTGGCCTTCGGCATGTGGCTGAGCGGATTCCGCAACCGCATCGCCTTCATGTGCATCGCGCTCATAATGCCCGTGCTCATCTACTACGTATTCTCCGTAGTCATGGAAATCCCGCTCCCCGAATCCGTCTTCGGTATCTGACGGCCCTCCGCCGTCACCGGGACGCCCCCGCGAAGGAGGCAACATGCTCGCATGGTTCAACGATATGGGACTCGGCATTATGGGCGCGCTGGACCCGCTCATTTTCCTTTCCTCGCTTCTCGGCGTCGCCATCGGCGCGGTCATCGGCATCATCCCCGGCCTCGGCCCGGCGGTGGTCATCTCGCTGGCGATCCCGCTGACCTTCAATATGGGGCCTCTGTTCGCCATCGCCCTGTTTCTCGGCATCTACAAGGGCGGCACCTACGGCGGCAGCATCTCCGCCATCCTCATCAATACGCCGGGCACGCCCGCGGCGGCCGCCACCATCCTCGACGGCTACCCGCTGGCGAAGCAGGGGAAGGCGGGCAAGGCCCTCACTACCGCCCTCTACGCCTCGGTGTTCGGGGACGCCTTCGGGATCATGATGCTGTGCGTGGTGGCCCAGCCCATCGCGCGTCTGGCCCTGCGCTTCGGCCCAACCGAGCTGTTTTCCCTACTCATCTTCGCCCTCACCATGATCGCCGCCCTGTCCGGTCGGTCCATCGCCAAGGGAGTGATCGCGGCCCTGATCGGCATCCTGATCAGCTCGGTGGGCACCGATCCCATGACCAGCGACGTGCGCTACTGCTTCGGGCTGTTCCAGCTTGAGGACGGCGTGGCGATCATTCCCATGGTCATCGGCCTGTTCGCGGTTTCCGAACTGCTGGCGCAGGTCGAGCGGGTGCATACGGGTACGGAGGCCTCGCTGCTGCCCCTGCCCGCGTGCCCGGACGACGACCGGATGAACTGGAAGGAGTTCCGGCACTGCCTGCCCATCTTCCTGCGCTCAAGCTGCATCGGCGTGGGCATCGGCGCGCTGCCGGGCACGGGTTCGACCACGGCGGCCTTCCTCAGCTACGGCACCGCGCAACGCGCCTCGAAGCGGCAGGACCTGTTCGGCAAGGGGTCTCAGGAAGGACTCGCCGCGGCCGAATCCGGCAACAACGCGGTGTGCGGCGGGGCGCTCGTGCCCATGCTGACCCTCGGCATCCCCGGCGACGACATCACCGCCATCCTGCTCGGTGCCATGACCATCCACGGTGTCAACGTAGGCCCGCTCATCTTCGAGGAACATCGTGCCTTCGTGTACACCCTGTTCGGGACGCTGTTCATTTCGGTATTCATGCTCCTGTTCGTCGGCAAGCTGCTCATCCCGCTATGCCGCCGGTTCGCCCACTTCCCGCAGGGCGCGATCATGCCGGTCGTGCTCCTGCTGTGCGTCATCGGCTCCTACGGGGTGCAGTTTTCCACCTTCGACTGCTGGGTGATGCTGACCTTCGGGCTCATCGGCTACGTCATGGGCAAGGCGGAACTGCCCGCACCGCCCATGCTAATCGCCTTCATCGTAGCCCCGCAGCTCGAATTCTCGTTCAGGCAGGCCATGATGCTGTCCCGAGGGCAGGCGACCGTCTTCTTCACCAGCCCCATTTCCCTCGGATTTCTGCTCCTCGCCGCCGTATCGCTCGTGCAGGTGACGCGCATGCTCCACAAGAGAAAGGCCCTAGCGCGGCCCCCCCTCGGCGACGCCGAAGAATCGGATTGACGACCGCAACCGGGCTCCCGCCCGACAACCCCGGAGGTTTCCCATGCATCCGCGACTGCCCGCCATCCTGTTCGCCCTCACGGTCCTGTTCTGTCTGGCCCCGCAGGTCGAAGCGAAGGACTACCCGGCCCGCACCATCAACATCATTTCCCCCTACCCGCCGGGCGGTACCTTCACCATGACCACCCGCGCGCTCGCCGAAGCGGCGAGTACGATCCTCGGACAGAAGATCGTGGTCACGCCCATGCCCGGCGCGGGGACCGCCGTGGGCATCCAGAAGGTCATGAACGCCAAGCCGGACGGGTACACCCTGCTCATGACCGCCGAATCCTCGTTCACCATCCGCGCACTGGTCCGCAAGCTGCGCTTCACCAAGAACGACTTCATCCCGATTACCACCATCGCGTCGTCCGTAACCTACCTCGCCCACTCCAAGACCAACCCCAAGTTCTCAACCTTCGACGAGTTCATCACCTACGCCAAGACGCATCCCGGTGACGTAAGCATCTCGCTGCTCGGCCTCGGCGGTACGCACCACGCCATCATCGCCATGCTGGAGAAGGAATTCGGGATCAAGCTACACGCCATTCCCTTCGACGGCGGGCCGCAGGCCGTCGCCGCCGTGCTCGGCAACCATATCGACATCGTGCTTGAGGACGTCTACAACCCTGAGTTGGTGCCCATGATCATCACCAACGAGGAGCGATTCCCGACCTATCCGAACACGCCGACCTTCAAGGAGATCGGGCACCCGGCCATGAGCATCGCCGTCCGTATCGGCATGTATGCGCCCAAGGGCACGCCGGAACCGGTCGTCCGCAAGCTCGAAGCCGCGTTCCTCGAAGCCTGCAAGGACAAGAAGTATCAGGACCTCCTCGCCTCGCTGAGCATGGAGAACCTGCCGCTTGATCAGGCCGCCACGCTCGAATCCATCAAGACGGCCACGGCCCTCACCCAGCGCCTCATCGACGAAGGCGTCATGACCGTTGAGGAATAATGCGCCGGTAAAGGAAGCCCCCGTGCCGCGACGTCGGCTGCGGTACGAGGGTTTCCTTTTCGGGACGCGACGGTCCCGCGGGGCTGTTCCGGCGGCGTGCCCTAGAGCATTTTTGTTTTGAAAAGGCTCTACCGACTGCGGAAGCAGGCGGTCGCCGCGAAGGCATAAGTGCAATGCATTTGCTCTGTTGGATGTCGAAGCGAGCATGTCTTACACTTTAAAATTGTAACGTTAATCTGCTCTAGCGGCTCCACGGCTCCTTGCGGAAGGCGATGCCGAGCTGGGCCATGCGGCGGTAGAGTGTGGCGAGGCTGATGCCGAGGTCGGCGGCGGCGCACTTTTTCCCTTCCGTATGCCGTCCGTGCAGTTCGAGGAGGCGAAGGATGCGCTCCCGTTCGGCGGCCGCCGGACGCTGCGCGGGCGGGCGCTTTTCCGGGCGGGGCTGCTCGGACGCCGCCTTGAAGCGGGAGGCCATCATGTCCAGCGTCAGGACGTCGTTTTCGCAGAAGCCCACCCCGTACTCGACGAAATTTTTGAGTTCCCGGACGTTTCCGGGCCACGGGTAGGCCTCGAAGGCGTGCATCAGGTCCGTGGCGACCCGATAGGTGCGGCCCCGTTCCCGGCTGAAGGCCTGAAGGAAATGAGCCACGAGCAGCCGGACGTCGCCCCCGCGCTCCCGCAGCGGCGGCACGGACAGCGGGATCACGTCCAGCCGGAAGAAGAGGTCCTCCCGGAACCGGCCCTGCCCCACGAGTTCGCGGAGATTCCGGTTGCTGGCGGCGATGACGCGGATGTCCACGGCATGGTCGGACTTTCCGCCGATGCGGCGCACCACGCGCTCCTGCAACACCCGCAGGAGCTTGATCTGGAGCGGCACGGGCATTTCGGACACCTCGTCGAGGAAAAAGGTCCCGCCGTGAGCCTGCTCCAGCAGCCCCACGCGCCCGGCGGCGGTCGCGCCGGAAAACGCGCCCGGCTCGTAGCCGAACAGTTCGCTTTCCATGAGCGATTCGGGGATGGCCCCGCAGTTGATCGCCACAAAGGGGCCGTCGCGGCGGTCGCTGTTGGTGTGGACGGCCTGCGCCACCAGTTCCTTGCCCGTGCCGGACTCGCCCTGTATCAGCACCGTGGCGCTGGTGGCGGCGGCCTTCAGGATGGCCCTCCGCAACTCGCGCATGGCCTCGCTCTCTCCGACGATGCGGGGGAAGCGGTCGGCGTGGGGCGGCTCCGGCGGCGTTTCGGCCTTCCGGCCCCGCGCCCACGCGAATCCGATGACCTGAGTGATGAGTTCGAAGGCCTTTTCCGCCTTCACCAGCAGCTCGGCGCGCTGATCGTCCGTGAAGGCCACGATCTGGACCACGCCCACGACCTTGCCGTCGATGATCGCCGGACCCGTGAAATTCGCCATGTCCGCGCAGGTCCCGCGCCCGGAGCAGGAGCGGCATATCTCGTCCTTGCCCGGCGTGAGCACCATCGTACTCTGCCCGGAGCGCAGGCTGTAGGTCAGCGCGTTGTCGTCGGGCAGCCGGAGCCCCACGCCCCGGAGGTACGGCCCGGTCCCGCCCACGCACGCGCCGTCCGCGTCCATGAGCACGATCTCCACTTCCAGCAGATCGGACAGCGGCGGCAGAAGGCTCCGGACCGCGCTCCAGCGGGCGAGGACGGGGGAATCGGGCGGCAACGGATCGGCAAGGGGCGTCTCAATCCACGACGGGGCGTGGCCAAAGTCCTTTCGCATGGTGCTCTCCGGAATGAACGGCTCTATAAAGGGTTTTTCCCGTATTTTCACACCGGCGCATTTTCTCATTCCGCGTGAGAAAAAACAAGGGGCGGAACGGCTGTTTCCCGTCTCAGGCATGGCGGACGGGACGCGGCTGCCGCGGTTCGGGATTTCCCGGCTGCGGCGGGCGCGCCCGTGCCGGACCGGGAGCGGAAACGCCGCCCTCGGGGGGCCGGAGCCGTCTGCGCTCAGTGCGTCTCAGAGGGAACGCGGTCCCGCGCGGAGTGAGCTCCGGTTTCTCCGGGCGGAGAAGGCCGCACAATCCACGGGGGTCCATGCCGGGGAGTCCGCAGCGGATGCGTCCGCGCGATACGCCGCAGCCGGAAAGCCGCGCCGCAGCCTTTACGGTGAAAAATCGCCATCCCCGTGCCTCCATTCGTCTTTTCAGACGGATTTCCGCAACCGGGACGTCGTCCGTCCGCTCATTCCGTTGACTTTTCCAGCAGACCCCATATTCTGTGCGAATATCCCGCCGTGGTCCCACTCCGGCGGTTCTCTTCGTTCATATCCGGGAACAGCCATGCAACTGCAAGTCAAGCTCTATGATCTGATTCTGGCCTTCGCCAACGCGCTGGATCAGGTCCACCCCGCCCTGACCGGACACCACAGGCGCGTGGGATTCCTGCTCCACGGGCTGGCGGAGCGGCTCGGCCTTTCCCCCGAGGAGCGGGAACGCCTGTTCCTCGCCGGAATCATGCACGACGTGGGGGTCATCCCTCTGAAAACCAGTGCGGAAGACCTCGTTTTCGAGCGCGAGCGCTACCTCCATCCGCAGGCGGGATGCCTGTTCCTGCGGAACTGCTCCACGCTGACCGACGTGGCGGAACGGGTGCGGTTTCATCATATGTATTGGGAAAAGGCCCGCGACAAGGGACTGGCGGCCCGGGAGGGCTGCCTCATCAACATCGCGGATCGCGTGGACGTCAGCCTGCGCGGCAACCCGGATTTCCGGGAAGCCGTGAAGAGCGCGGAACGCAACGTGCGCGAACGCCGCCCCGGCATCTACTCCCCCGCCCACATCGAAGCCATGCGGGACGTCCTGCACGATGGGGAAACCCTCGACGACCTCTCCGAAGCGCATATACGTCTTCCCGGATTCATCCGCCGACGCTACGGCGGGCAGACCCTCGATTCACGGGAAATCATCCAGTTCAGCACCCTGTTCGGGCACATCATCGACTCGTGCAGCCCCTTTACCGCGACCCATTCCACGGGCGTGGCCAACGCGGCGCTGGCGCTCGGGCGTCTGGCGGGCATGGAACAGGACGACCTCGACACGCTGTTCGTCGCGGGCATGCTCCACGACATCGGCAAGCTCGGCATCCCTACGGCCCTGCTCGAAAAGCCCGGCCCGCTGACCGCCGAGGAATTCCCCAAGGTGCAGCGGCACGCCGACCTGAGCCGCCTGTGGCTGAACGCCATTCCCGGCTTCGAGCGCGTGAGCCTCTGGGGCGGCGGGCATCACGAGCGGCTGGACGGCACGGGCTACCCGTTGGGCCTGACCGGTGAAGAAATTTCCGCCCCCGCGCGGATCATGGCGATTGCGGACGTGTTCACCGCACTGACCGAGGATCGCCCCTACCGCAAGGGCATGACCCCGCCCGAAGCCCTCCGCATTGTGGAGGGCATGGTGTCGCGGGGCCATCTGGACGGCGATCTGGTGAAGCTCCTGCGCGAAAACGCCGAGGAGATCGACGCCGTCCGGGCCTCCACCCAGACGGAGGCCCGGCAAGGCTTTCAGGACCTGCACGAAGCCTGCGCCGAACCGGACGACCTCTTGCGGGACTAGAGCCGTTGCAAGAGCTTGGGGGAAGGGATGGACCTTTCTGGAGAAAGGGTCCCTCCCTTCCCCCGCCCCCCC